>Ga0049081_10000048_pt1 | contig 44426 bp, 47 predicted proteins | sample GreLakmeER78MSRF_FD_66717 | JGI IMG/M metagenome (GOLD analysis project Ga0049081, IMG submission 66717) | Freshwater lentic microbial communities from great Laurentian Lakes, MI, USA - Great Lakes metaG ER78MSRF | ecosystem: Environmental > Aquatic > Freshwater > Lake | place: Great Lakes...
GAGGCAATTAAGCCTCGTTTTTATGATTCACGAGTCCTCAAGGACGACAACACCTCCGAAGGCACACCAGCCAACGGTTAACAACACAACGCAACAACACCATGAGCCACGCTCACAAAGATAACATCGGGGGTAACTCCCCTGTGTCCGCCAAGGACACGCTCCGCATCAACCACAATCATATGCTCAAGCAGTATTATGATGGGGTCGATTCCTCCACCAGCAATCCTCACTTCAATGTTCGCCAAGAACCGTTGTTCACCAGTGATGGTGCACCAACTGAATACTGGTGCAACAGGCGTGAAGACAATGGTTATGTAGTAGGCCAAGTCAGCGATACCTATTCCATCATTCAGAACACCGACTTCATCGACAAGACACAGGCCGCATTCTCGCTGAATGGCTTGTCTGGTTGGACGGAGAATCATAATGTGTGGAAGCACGGTGCTCGCATGTCTACAACCTTCACCTTCGGCAATTATGTCCGCAAGGTTAAGGCGAATAGCATGCAGAAGGGAGACGATGTCGCTCTTCGCATCTCGCTGTATAACTCGCATGACGGTTCGTCACGGGCTACATTCCGTGTCGGTATGCTTCGCTTGGTTTGCACCAACGGACTTACCACACTTCAGAATGAAATCTCTGCGAGTCGAAAGCACAAGGGAGACATCGACCTTGAGTTCCTGTCGCTTGGCGTTAACCAAGCGGTTCAGCAATTCGAGAAGTCTCTCGTGTTGTTCGGTAACCTCGCTGACCGAAGCATCAAGCAACGGGAAGGTGAAGTCATCCTGCAATCCCTCGTTCACCGCAAGGTAATGAGTGAACGCTTCTACAAAGAAGTGTCGCAGGTTTGGCAACGCCCGACCTTCGCTGAAGATGCGGGACGCAACATGTACAATCTGTACAACGCCATCACGGAGCGAATCTCTCGCCACTATGATGACCGAGGACAGGTCGAAGTGTCTAACCGCATTAACAATGGTGCTCTTGAATCCATCTCACGACTGGCATTCAACGAGGAACTGTTCGCACATACGCTCAAAAATACTCCCGCTCTTAATTGATGTCGGCAGTTGATGTCGTAGGTTTAGTCACTGCTCTACTGGTTCTTGTCGCTGTTTGTTCTAACGACAAAAGATAAATTCCTGTAGAGACAATTCAGCGTGTTGTGGAATGGAACGCAGTAATGCGAAACCCCACGAAGCAACACGCTTCCTTTTTATACAACAGCGAGCCTGTTGCATTCGCCACAACTGTGGTATTATTAATTTGCCGAAGCACGACTGACCCAACTCTTGGCGATGCGTGACCGAAGCGAAACCAAAACCAAACAACAACACCATGAGCAATGCTCACACCACTGGTAAGTCCTGCACCAAGAAGCAGGACAACACGGGCGAGAACTACACCTCGCCTTCGCTCGTCTGGAACATCCCGATGAGCACCTACGCTGACACGATTAGCATCGTGCTCTGCAAAACCGAAGTCAGCACCAACGAGTACAGTCACGACATGGATGACACGGAGACGCAAGTCTTCTCTGGTTCTGCGATGTTCCTGCTTTGCTTGCAGGAAATCTGCCGCACTGAACGCATCATCAACATGCATCGTTCCACCAGTCGCAAGACCATGTGGCGTGTCACGCTGGTTAAGGATGATGGTCGGCAGAACTACGAGGTTCGTGACTTCACCACCTTCATGTCTCTCGTTGCCCTTGAAATCGGCACGATGGTCACGCAGGTTGGCAAGAACCTCGACCACTGGTGGAAGCCGAAGGACTCCAGCGAAGGTCACAGTGGTCTCATCCTCGCTTCGTTTGCCGAACAGATTCTCGAGGTTCAGCCCTACTTGAATCACCAGAAGTTCCTCAACGAGGTCAAGGAGCACACCGACAAGCAGAGCCAAGAGTAAATCAACCGCATGAATATAGTTGGTCTCTACAACCGATTATACGATTGCATCTACAAAACCCATCCATCCAAAGGCAATTCACACCATGAGCATCAAGCCTATCATCGGTATCACCATGGAGCCTATCGCTCCTCCTGTAAACATCGACAAGCCGTTCGATGTCTTCACCGTCCATGTCTTCAACGAACCCAAGGGTGACATTCGTGACACCTACGAATTCGATACCAAGATGGAAGCACACAACTTCGTTCTTGGTTTCATGGAAGCCATCACCTTCACACACAAGAAGTGGTGCGTTGCTATTCGTAACGCTAACCTTCTGGTTGAAGACACCATCTCCAACGAGGACACGCTATAACATGGGACTCGACCAACACGCTTGGGCTGAAGACCCTCGCATCGAAAGCATCGAAGCCTTTGCAGAAGGCCGTGACCTCACGGAAGCCGAAACCGATATCGTCATCAAGGGTCGCATCGAAATCGCCAAGTGGCGTAAGCATGCAGACCTAAATGCTTGGATGGAACAACTCTATCGTGACCGTGGTAATCTTAATGAATTCAACTGCACGAAATTGCTGTTGAACAATGAAGACCTCGACAACCTAGAGCGTCATCTAAACGAGCATAACGGTTACGAAGTTCAAGGCGAAGGATTCTTCTGGGGTCAGTCAGACCAAGAAGACATCTTTCGTGACCGAGAGTTCATCAGGAACGCTCGCAAATGCATCGCAGAAGGGTACATAGTGTACTATTACTGCTGGTGGTAAACACTTTGCACGACATCCGTTGTGCGATACAAACAACAACCCCCAATGGCTAAAGCCAAGAACTGGGCCAGCGACGACCTCGTCAAGTTGCTGGTTCGGAATAAGAGCGAATGCATCCCGCAGACGCATAACAATAACGAGAGCAAGAATACCCTCACGGATTCCGAGCGAATGGCAATCGCTCGTGAGGCCCGCAAGGTTAAGATTGCGAAACGCAAGGCTGGCAAAGCCAAGCGTCTCAAGTATGAAGAGCAACGGAATGTCCAAGCGATTGGCACATTCTATCTTCAGAAAGAAGTGGTCGATGCCATTAAGGAGTTCGCTGAAGACCACGAACTCCAGCGTTCCGAAGCAATTCGTACGCTCATCATCATCGGTTTGAATGCCTCTGCTCAAGGCGAATAATTAGAGCAACACCGCAACTGTGAACGCATACACAGCAACTAGCAGTTGCGGTTACCCATTTACCTTTGCTGTGCTACATACTACGCCTCCACTAATACCTTTGGAAAGGTCAGTAGACAGTAGCACGGCATCCAATTTCCGAAGAGTGTGAACACCCGCCCAAACAACTAGGGCTAGTAACACTTCAAGGACAAACAACAACGCAACCCAACACAACACACACATGAAAAAGAAGAAAGTGCCAGTCACCCCCGCCCGCATCGCAGAGTTAGTCGCTCTGCTCGAAATCCCCGCAACAGTTACCAACTATCCTTGGATAGCGTTGACTGGAAAGGACAACATCATGTTCGACATCAGTTCTGCCAGCAAGGCATGGAAGTATGTTGATGCAGGTGTATCCAATCGGTTGTTCGGAGTCATCAACAGCAACTGCCAATCGTCTGACGAAGTGGATGCATTGCTCAACGCAATCTCCGCAGACGGACAAGCATAACCATTAACCTTTAGGTTAAAAAATTATGCGATATCTGGAACTGCCCCTGTTCATCCTAGCCATCATAGCATGTTGCTATGCAATCGTCCAGTTCTACGACTGGCTCTGGTTTTGCTGACACATATACCAACAAAAGCAATTCGTTAGGAAATTCCATGTGTGGAGGCAACTTAACACACACACGCACACATGTTAACAACAACAACAACAACATGATGCAACTGTGATGCACACACACGATGCGAGCCTATTGCTTTCCTGCGAATGGGTGTAGTATTGTTGTGCCGAAAGGCAACAACCAACAACAACCATGCCCAAACCCACCGACACCACCACCACCGAAACCAAGAAGACCATCAAGGTTCTCCGCAAGGCGACCACGGCGTACATCTACGCCATCCGCAAGGCGAAGAAGTCCATGTGGTTCCCCGACATCAGCGAATCCGACAAGGACGGCAACCTCGTCTCTGTCACGCAGTTCATGGTCAACTGCATGAAAGCCATCGACGAAGCCAACACGAAGTTCGTCTCCTAATGCTGTTCGGCATCGCACTCCTGCTGTGCGTTGCAATCGCTTACAGCAAAGGCGACTAGCCTCACGGCATTCGTTAGAACAAGGTCGCTCTCCCGCCTACGGGCGGGGGGGTGGCCCCCGTTCTAGGTTCCCTATTACTGACGGGTTCACATGTACACATCTTTTCTCTAAAAAAACCCTCGTAATTGACTGGTTTTGACTTGTTTTTGGCAAAGTGGGTGGGGTGAAGTTTATTACATGGGGGGGGGTGTAATGAATTTCACTGGGGGGGTGTAATGAATTTCCCCCAATAGAATAGAATCATAGAAAAGAGTTATATAGATACAGGGTTGACAAATGGTTTTATTGGTTATTCTGGCAGGAATGAAGACGGAAAAGGAATTGAATTGCGAGTATGGCTGGGACATTGCCGAAATGAAGTGTGTCCGAAAACAGATTATTAATTTTGATTCACAAGAATTGTGGACACGCCTTGAGTCAAAGAAGCCCGAGCATCTACGGACGGTTGTTTGGACGGACTTTGGTGTTGAGTATCTGAAGGCTTGGTTTGAAGGTGTTAGGGAAGCGGACAAGTTAATTGCGTATTTGGGTAAAAACCCTGTCGAAAGCGGCAGGTTGGAGGAGGTTGTTGTGCATAACGATATAAGAGACCTGTGGAATTCGCAGTGGGTCGGCAAGGTGACTAAGAACTGGTTTCCAAATGACAGGATAATGGAAGTTCAGCACGAGAACGGATTGCTTGTTATTGTGTATGTAAGGAATTCTAAGTCGTATCGAATTGGCGATAAGGTTTTAGTTGACTCTCAAAGAGTCAGTCATTATGTCAGAGGAGGAGCGATTAAATAATATGCCGATGCCTTTTTCTACAGCGGGACTAACACCAGACCAGATTGCCGAATTCAATTACTTGTATGGTGGCGTTGGTCACCCTCAATCCGAGTCGATGTATCCTGCCGATTTTGGCGATACCCAGTATCGAGAAATGACGGGGCAGAATATGATTCCGCAAGAATCTGCGTCTTCGTTTGGTAATTATGGTTTGCAAATGGGGCCGCATTACGAGGCTGGACTTGAAGCCGCCCAGACCGCTACCGCAGGTGAAGGACAGATGCCCGCTTTTGGTTCTGCTGAATATCAGCAAATGATGGGCCATGCTCCTAACTCTGGTTCGCAAACACTTCCTAAGTTTAACCCTGCTAGCGGAGCCGACTGGATGCGTGGTCTTGGCCTTTTTGCCAAGGGTGCTATCTTGGGTGCTCCTAAACAGGCTGGCCCTGCTCCCGCTAATCCTCAGTCCAACAGCGGTAAGAATGTATCGAAGGAGTCAACTTACAACCAAGGCGACTATTGGGGCTGGCTTTTTAATTCCTAAACTATGAATCCTAATACACTTAACAAGTTCAAGAACCTTAAGAAGGGCAAAAAGAAAAATGAATCCCCCCAGAAGAAGGGTAGCAAGGGCTGTTCCTGCGGTAAGCCAAAGTGCAACTGCGGCAAAGAATGACCCAGATGAACCCGAAGACGAAAACGACATACTACCTTGGAATGAAGTAATATGGCTACAAAAAACGGACGAAGAGTAACTCTTAACAAACCTTTCAGAACTCCTAGCGGCCCCAAGAAGAGTGCCGTTTATGTCAAGAGCGGGAGTAAAGTTAAGATTGTGCGGTTTGGTGACCCGAATATGACCATTAAGAAAGACCAACCCGCCAGACGGAAGTCTTTTCATGCACGACATAAGTGTGCAACCGCCAAAGATAAGACAACTCCTCGCTACTGGTCTTGCAAGGCTTGGTAAAAATTCAAAATGATGCAATGCTGACGCATTGCAGAGATAACGCCACCGTAACTCAATTGGCAGAGTACCTGTTTTGTAAACAGACGGTTGTCGGTTCAAGTCCGACCTGTGGCTCCATTTAAAACAACATGGAAGAAGAGTGGAAACCAATCCAGATTAAACAGTTTGAAGGGCTGTACGAGGTCTCTAACACGGGCGAGGTTAGGTCTACTCCTAAAACGACATCAGATGGTCGTAGAATCAAAGCCAAGGTGCTTAGGAAGGGGAAGAATGGGGGTGGGTACTTCAATGTTACGCTATGCAACGATGGATTTAGACACACGATTGTTGTGCATAAACTGGTAGCCATTCATTTTGAGAAGATTTTCCACAACGAACATGCTATTGACAACCTTCAAATCAACCACATAGATGGAAACAAATTAAATAACAGGGCTGACAATCTAGAAGCATGCACCCCGAGCGAAAACTTGCTACATGCGGTAAGAATGGGCTTAAGAACTTATAAATAATGGCTGACGAAACTCCTAAAAAGAAAAAGACCATCCCTCTTCCCCCCAAGAAGGAGGAACCTGCTCCTGCGGCTAAGCAGGAAACGCTTGACGAGAAGATTGCTAGACTTGAAAAAGAGGCTAAACTTGCCAAACTGGAAAAAGAAGCCACCGCCAGAAACCGTCCTCCCGTAATTGAAAGAGCCAAGGAGGCCATAAAGGCTGGTGTTGAAAAAACAAAAACGGGTCTTGGAAAAGCCGCAGGTGTTGTAAAACAAAAAACGGGTAAGGCTCCTACCAGAAGTCCTATTACAGGCAGAATGGTAGAACCTCCGTCTCTTTTTGAAAAAGGAATTGAAAGTCTTGCCGATGTTACTAACTGGTTTGCCAATAAAGCAAAAACGGCTGTTACTGGTCAAACAATTGAAGAATCCATTCGGGAGGGAATGACTCCAGAGCAAAAAGCGGCCCAATCTGCTAAAGATGCTAAAAGGTTTTCTGCCGTTAAACAATCCATTGCCAATCAAGCAAAAGAACAAAGGCTAAACACTCCCAGCCCCAATCTTAATGTTGGCCCAGACAAACAAGTGGTTGTTAGTACCTCTAGAGGCAAAGAGGGTGTTGTCCCTGCTAGTTTAAGCAAAAAGGCCGCTCTTGTTCCGCTTGAAGAAAGAATTCAAGCGTTTAGTGCCAAGTTGGATAGATTTATTAGAACGGAATCTCCGTTGCTTAACGCTAGAAATGTTGACAAGTCTACAGTTCCACAAGGTGCTATTGAAGGTGCTAAGAATAAGTTGAAAGGACTGGTTGGCGGTGACGCTACAGCCGAAGACTTTATTGTTAAGTCCTTAAACAGGTCTGGAGACTTTACACCAGATGAAGTTCCTAAAATTGCAAGAACGCTTGTAACAGACCCAACCTTTAGAACAACGCTTGAAGAAAGTCAGTTGTTCGATGCATACGAAAGACCTAACAACAGACTTAGCGGTGGTGCTCCTAAGCCGATTGACAGAAGAACAAGTGCAGAAAAGCCGTCTCCTGCCGCTGAGCCTACGCTTCAAGAACGACTTGCTAGATTCCAAGAAAACAGAGTAAAGCAAACACAACTGGATATTGAAAATGCCACGAAGGCTCTTGCTCCTTATGGCGACCCACAGCGTGATGCAAGAATTGCTGGTCAAGCCGCTGAGCAACTTGCTCCTTATGGTGGTAAAGGGCCGTCTGTTGCTACTGGCCCGCAAACCCAGTTGGAACTTAGAAACGAAATTGAAACACGGGCACGAGGGTTGGCGGCTCAAAGAGCACAAGCCGAAGTTGCCAAACAAGCCACTCGTGCAAGAGTTGAAGGAGCCAACAACCAAGCGGAACAGGCTTTCCTACAAAGATTGGCTAGAGAAAGAGAGGCACTTAACCTTGCTGAAGGAAATGCAACTTGGGATATTAGAACACCCGCTGAACTTGCTACTGCTTCTAGTGTTGGTGCAGGAGGCCCGTCTCCTAGTAATCTTGGAAGAATGGACAGGCTTCGTGAAATTGCGATGCTGAACGCACAGACACCAGAAGAGTATGCCCTTCAAAATTGGCTACGCTCTCGTGCTCCGTTGAACAATGTTTCTACTGCTGGCGGTGCTCCTCTTAGAGGTATTGTTGCTGAATCCGCTCCTACTAGATTCCTAAACATGGGCAGAATGCCTACGCTTGGTGGACTTGGTGTGGCTGGCACTGCTGTTGGTGGCGTTCTTGCTCCTCTTCAGATTTACGAACAGATTAAATCTGCTAACAGTTCTGACCCTATTGAAGCGGGCTATGGGGCAAGTGACCCATTTGCCCTTCGTGGTCTAATGGATTTGGCTCTTGACCCTACGGTTGGGGGAATGACCGCAAAGGCCGCTGGTAGGTCTTACGAAAAAAAGGCTAACGACCCTCGCTATATTGAGAAGAGTCCTCTTACAAGTGCAGTCGGGCAAGCGGCTCGTGGTAACCCTGCTTACTTAAAGGCTCTTGTTAACAATCTTGCTTACTATGGTGACAGTCCGTATGGTTGGGGTTTGTTCTCTGACGAACAGCCTAGAAACCTAAATGAACAAGGTGCAAGATAGTCTTGAATCTTACAAGCCTACTCCGCATCCAGTTGTAAAACTGCCCGATGTTAAGGCTCTTGTGGCAAAGTTTGGCACTGAAAAGGCCATTGAGATTCTTCAACTTAGAGAAGACAAAATCCTAGCAGAAAAACTAGACCCTTACAGGCATGGCTTTGAGCCGTGGCACTGGAAGGAGGCAGACCAAATTCTCAAGGACAAACAGGAAATCTTGGTGCTTGGTGGAAACCGTGCTGGCAAAACAGAGTGGGCGGCTAAGCGTCTTATTCAGACAATGGTTAACAAGGACAAGGCTATGGTGTGGTGTCTGCATACCACGCACCAGTCCAGCATCCAGATGCAACAGAATGTTGTCTATAAGTACCTACCGCCCGAACTGAAAATTGCAAAAAAGACCAAGATTACGAATGTTTCGTATTCCCAGAAGAACGGATTCAGCGACAACACCTTTATTTTGCCGAATGGCTCCCAGTGCGTGTTTATGAACTACGCCCAGAAGAAGGATGTTATTGAAGGTGGCGAATGCGACCTAATTTGGTGTGACGAACTTGTGCCCTTGGATTGGATTGACACCCTTCGCTACCGTGTTGTGACCCGCAGAGGCAAGTTGGTCGTTACATTTACACCTATTCAAGGGTATTCGCAGGTTGTTAAAGACTATGTGGCTGGCTGTAAGTTTACTAAGTCGCTCCGAGCCGAACTTTTGGAAGAATCGTTAATGCATGTAAATGGTGTTCAGCGTGGTCATATGCCTTTTACCGCAGATTGTCACCGTCCTAACTCTGGAATTGCATGGTTTCACTCTGCTTTGAATGTTTACTCGCCTTTTGACGAGATGAAGAAGACCCTAATGGGTCGAAATAACCACGAAATTAAGATTCGTGCATACGGATACGCTGAAAACACCGTTGGGTCTCAATTTCCCAGATTTGGCGACAATTCTATTGTTTCCCATGACAAAATCCCAGAGGAAGGTACGAACTACATGGTTGTTGACCCTGCTGGAGCAAGAAACTGGTTCATGTTATGGCTTCGTGTCACAAAAGAAGGTAAAATCTTCGTTTATAGGGAATTTCCAGACATGTCTCTTGGTGAATGGGCTTTGGCTTCGGATAAACCCGATGGAAAAGAAGGAGTTGCCCAAAGAAACGGTGCTGGAATGGGTCTGGATGAAATCAAGGCCACCATTCGCAAACTTGAAGGGGAGGAAGAAATCGCAGAAAGATATATTGACCCTCGTGCTGGTGCGACTCAAGCCATAGGCAAGGATGGCGGTACATCGTTGATGGAGTTGCTAGACGATGGTGACGACCCTATGTACTTTGCCCCTGCGGCAGGGGTTGCCATTGAACAAGGCGTTGCCATTATCAATGACTGGTTTTCCTATGACCTTTCCCAGCCCCTAAGCCCTATCAACGAGCCTAGGTTGTTCATTTCGGACAAGTGCCAAAACCTTATTTACTGCCTAAAGGAGTGGACTGGTGCTGACGGTGAAAAGGGTGCTACAAAAGACCCTATTGACTGTTTGCGATATCTCTCTGTTATGTCTCCTGTGCATATCGGCAACGATTACACGCCAATAGGCAACCCTTTTATTTATTAACATGAGTCTTTATAACCCTTCCATGGAATCTAACGGTGACCCGCTGGTTAATGCTAGCGACAAGCCGAATGTCTCCGCTCTTTACGATGAACTTCAGCGTTGCTTCTACCATGGAGCAAATGCGGCTGAACTTAATGCCAACGATGACCTGCGTTATTGCAGATGGGAGGGTCAAACCATTGATGGCAGAAAGCATTCCACAGGAAAGCCCGAAGACGAACCTGCTATGCCGTTTGAAGGTGCGTCCGATGTAAGAATTAGACTTATTGACAGAGTTATTAACGAGCAAGTCGCTATGTTGATGAACTCGTTGAAGTTGGCTAAACTTGGCGTAAGCGGAAGAACCGCTGACGATGCGGCTTATGCTTCTGGCATGAATTCGCTTATCGGTCACTTTACCAACAGACTTAGAAGCGAAATCCGAAGAGAAACAGAACTGTTTTGTCAGTACGGAAACCAATATGGATGGTCTGCTGTATATGTTGGCTGGGAACAGCAAATTGGACTTAGAGAGCAAAAGTTTAACATGGTTGAACTTATTGAGATGGCAACCAATGCTGACCCGAATCAAAGCGAACTGGTTTCCGCTCTTCCAGAATACATTATTAACCCGCAGACTGAAGACATGGCTGTTGCCGTTCTTACTCAGCGTCTTCTTACCATCAAGGAGAAGGAGGTCAGACGGTTGGTTAAAGAACTGCGTGAGACTGGCATGGCTACTGTCTTTGAAGAAACTGTTACCAAGAACCTTCCTTGCGTCACTGCCCTTAAACCGTTTGACGAAATTAGTTTCCCGCCCGAGACCATCGAATTCCAGAAAGCCCGTGTTGTCTTTAGAAGAATGTTTATGACGGAAGTCGAACTTCGTTCTATGGAGCGTAACGAAAGTTGGGATGGTGAGGCCATTGACGAAGCCGTTAACACGGCTGGCAAGATGTCTTGGTATAACGACCCTAACATCGTCCCCAGAGCAAACATGCTCGACACCTACGAGTTTAGAGGGAACCACCTCATTGAGGTCTGTTATGCCTACACTCGCCAGATTAACGAAGATGGTATTCCTCATATTTACTACACCGCCTTCTGTCCTAACGCTTCTAGGTCTTCCTATTTTAAGCACGAGAAACTTGGCTACGCCCACGGGCAGTATCCTTTTGTAGTTTATCGCAGAGAGAACCTTCGTAAGAACATTGCCGAATCTAGAGGCATCCCCGAAATCTTGATGACCGAACAGGCTGAACTTAAAGGCCAGCACGACTCGATGAGAGACCGTACTGCCTTTGAGACCGTGCCTCCGATTATGGTTAAGAGACGCATCCAAGGTATTGGTCGAATTGGCCCAGCCCAGCAGTTGCCTGTCTCTAGCCCCGATGACTACAAGTTTATGGAGCCTCCGAGAGGTACTCCTAACTTGGCCCAAATGGTCATTGAACATGTTGAGACAAATGCGGCTAGATACTTTGGTCTTACCTCTGGCATGCAGAAGCCCGAAACTCCTGCTCCGTATGCCCAGATGCTCCAGCAGGTTGCTACAGATAATTGGCTTACTACCATCTCCGAGATTTACACCCAACTCTTGCAACTTGGGCTTCAGTACCTTGCCAGCGAGGAAATCGAAAGAATTACCAACATCTCTATTCCGCAGAACATGTCGGACATCGCCAACCAGTTCGACTATGAACTGAAGTTCGACATTCGTAACCTATATGTCGATTTTGTCATGGAGAAACTTGCGGCTATTAACCAGTCCGTCCTGCCGATGGACGCTGGTGGCGTAATTGACAGAAACAAACTCATTGCAATTGCTATGAATGCTATTGCTCCCGATATGGCTAAGGAAGTCATTATCGACCAAGCGACAGCGTCCCAGAAGATGTACCGTGATGTCCAAACCGACATTGCCCTTATGATTCTGGGTAACGAGCCTCAGTATGTCGAAAACGACCCGACAGCCCAAACTAAGATGCAGTACACGCAAGAGATTATGTCTAAGAATCCCGTAGCCCAACAGGCTATGCAGGGCAATCCTACCTTCCAGATGATTTTTGAGAATTATGTCAAAAACCTTCAAATGAGCGTTAGCCAACAGCAAAACAAGCAAATTGGTCGTATTGGCGTATCGCCTTTGGCTGAAAAACTGGCTCAACAGCAAATGATGCCTTCCAACAACAATGAAGCACCCGTATAATCCAGAACACCTCGCTTTTGAGGGTCAAAATGAAGTCTGGAGCCAGATTATGCTGGTTATTGACTTAAACATTAAATCGGAAACTGATGAAGCCTTGTCTATTGAACTTCAAGGGGAAAACAGAGCGTTTCAGTGCGGACGGGCCTCTTGCATTAAAGACTTCAAGCGTATGCTTCTTGAAATCCGAAAAGAAGGCATGGATAGGAAGCACATGAACTGGACGACTGACGAAGAACTTAATTCTTTGTAAAAACAGTTGACAGAAGTAAAACTATTGTAAAAGTAACTTTGTTTTCCTTGTTTTCTCAAAACATTGTAAAGTCTCAGCAGACTTGAGAATGCTAAATAATCTCATGAACCCAGAAGAAGAAAACATCGATGACAACGATGTGTCGCAAGACGAAAATGTCGAAAACGAGGGTATCGGCCCTCTTACAACTGAACGCCTAGCGGATATTATCCGAAAGGACTTTGACTTTACCGAAAAGGGTCAGACGGACACTGCCGAGTCCGAAAGTAATCAAGCAGAAGACTACGAAGGAGACGGTGAGCAAAACGCCACCGAAACTGAAAATAGCGAAGAGGTTCATTCACAGGACGAAGAAGAAACGGAGGACAGGGGTCTTTCTAAGGGTGTTAAGAAGCGAATTGATAAGTTGGTGTCGAAGCGTAGGGAAGCCGAAGCCGAGATTGCCAAACTCAAGGAGGAACTTGAAACCACTAGAAATAAGAAGTCAGCACCCGAGCCAGTTGTTTCCATCAAGGATTCCCCGTATAGTCACATCAGCACCGTTGCGGAAATCGAGGGCGAAGTCTCTCAAGCACGGTCTGTTCGTAGATGGTGCGAGGAACATTCTGAAGGATACACGGTGAGCGATGCTAGTGGCAATGAAACCTACTACAGCCCAGAGGAAATTAAGCAAATCAAGTTAAATGCTATTGACGCACTTGAAGAGCACCTTCCTAAGCGGATGCAGTATGTCAGAGCCAAGGACAACTTTGAAAACCTTGCCGAAAAGGAATACGGTATTGTTTGGAAGAAGGATGCGGATACTCGTGAGAAGCAAATTGCTCACCAGTTCCTAAAGGCTTTCCCAGAGATTACACGCTTCCCCGACTACAAGATGGTTATTGGTGACTACATCGCTGGCGTAAAAGCCCGTGAAAGTAGAGGCTCCAAGACTGTTGCGAAGGCTCCGCATAATCCTAGACCCAGTGGGTCGGCTCCTAAAGCCAACAGTGCAGAAAGCAGACTGAAGGCAACCGAACAACGCTTTAAGGCAAACTCCTCTAGCGAAGACCTCAAGGACATCCTGCTTAAAAAATTCCTATAAAATTATGGCTATTCTTACAGAACCTAAAATTACATCGGGTAAGCGGGAAGACCTCGCTGACCTCATCGCTATGGTCGATGCTCGTGATACTCCCTTCACCTCTATGGCGAAGAAGGGTAGCAAACCCGGAAATACTCACTTTCGCTGGCAGGTTGACCAGTTGCCTACCACCAAGTCTGGTGGCGTTATCGATGGCACTGATGTTGACCCCGTCACGGATGTGGAAAACTATGTCAAGGACACCGTTGGTGGTGTGACTAAGCAGTATCGCTACGAACTGGGTATGCACCCGCAGATGTTCCGTAGAACTGTCCGTGTCTCCCCGATGGCTCTTGACCTTACTAACATCGCTGGTGTTAAGGATGAACTTGCTAACAATGTTGCTAAGGCTATTAAGATGCTGAAGCGTGACATTGAAGTCACCCTTTGCGGTACGCAGGGTGCTCAGCAGGATACTGGTGTTGGTGGTGTTCCGTTCCTTACTCGTGGTCTTGACAAGTGGCTTGCCGTTAAGGGTGCTACCTCTGCGAACATCGCTGGTGGTGGTTCGGCTAACGCCGCCGCTTACGGTACTGTTGCTCAAGACACCTATCTGGCTGTCCCTGCGGACTTCCAGATGCCCGACACGCAGTTTAAGTATGGTACGGTTGCTAACGACCTTACTGAAGAAAACATTCAGAACCTTCTGACTGGTATGTATGAACAGACTGGTACTTCTAAGGAATATGACGCTCTTCTTGGTACTCGTTGCAAGCGTGGCTTTACGAACCTTGTCTTTACGACTGGCTCGTCTGGCTCTGCTGAAACCAGAAACGCTGTTCGTACATTCAATCGTGATGCCGCTGATTCGACATACACCGCTACGGTGCAGGTCTTTGAAGGCGATTTCGGCAGACTGAAGTTGCACTCTTCGACATGGTTGAAGAACAAGTTCGTTGGCTACATTATCCCGTTTGACATGGTCGAAGTTCGCTACGGTGGGCAGGTTGCACAGGTCAGAGAACTCCCCGACTTCGGTGGTGGCCCTGCTCGTACCGTTGAAGCGGTTCTGGGTCTGGTTTGCCATAATCCGCTGGCGTTTGGTAAACTCGACTTCACTGCTTAAATAATGGATGGTCTCATTCAACATTTGTCTGAAGTAATTCCCGACAACCTCCGCAAGGGGGTGCAGGAAGAATTACTCCGTGGGTGGAGAATGGAAGAGACGAAAGCAAGGCATCAAGCCAGACAACTTGGTGCTTTTTTTAAACAAAACGAAGCCAAATCCATTGAAGGTATGGGTAGGCTGGTAGGCGAGATTCCTTCAACCTCTTATCATTATTGGGGTCAACGGTTGGGTTATGACTGCTGGAAGGACGATGAATTCGTCAAGGAGTTTTTCAGAGACAATCCCGAATGTGCCGTTTCCAATTATGCAAAGAAAGCCACCGTAAACGGTGCAATTTTTACTGCTGACGGTTATCTTACTAAATGAGAACTGCTGATTTTTCCAGAATTCTTTTTGAGTCTATTCAACTTTGTGGTCTAGACCGAGACGAGATTAGCAATTCTACATTTTCTCAAATTAGAGACCTTGCTAGCATGCGTCTTAGATTTGCTTGGGAATATGACACATTTCCTCAAGTTATTCGGTATTCCGAAGAAACCATTCTTACGGATGCTAATGACGCTCCGTATTTCCTACTCCCCTCTGATTGTGGGGAAATCTTTAATGTGTGGGAAAAGAACCCCATCACTACCACAAGAAACGCCCAAATCACTTTCCTTCTTACATCGACAAATTCTGACGATAGAGCCTACCTTACGGTAGCCAAGGAAGGCACTGTATGGGTCGAATACAGAACTAAGGCTCCAGAACTTCATGGTGTTGTATGGGATTCAACCACTCAATTTGTGGCTGGTTCACAAACATACTTTGACGCTGGGGCTATTTCTGGCACTTTTAAGCCAGTTAAGGGTAAGCCTTATTCTGGCAATTTTTATAAAGCGTTAGTTAACAACGAAAACCACAAACCTTCAGAACAACCTAACGATTGGGCTATTATTAAGATTCCTCATGTTTTTGCTACTTATGTTACTAGGGGTGTCTATGCTGATTACCTTAGAAGTGAAGGCCAAGTAGAAAATGCCAAAGTAGCCGAACAGGAAGCACATGCTTTCCTTGACGAAGAAATTGATAAAATTGCTCGACAGCAAGGCCAGACTCGTAGAATTAACTTCATTAATCCATATTCCTAATGTCAAATAACATTTCCCTCCCTCCCTTCATCAAGAAGTTCCGTCAAACCGTTATGACGGGCAATGATGTGCTACCTGCTGTTACAGAGTATCAGCGTAGAGTTACCCTTATTATTCACCCCCAAGCGTCCGTGGTGGTTGTCAAGTTCAATGACACCGACACAGAAGGCATTACTCTTCAGCCTTATACTTTGTTTTCTGTCGAAGGCTATAATGGCCTTGTTGATGTTACTTCTGTAGGCGACACCGTAATTTACGAGGGTCTTATCTAATGGGTAGCGTTTCTTACAGCGGTCTTTCCATCGAGATTGACCCGACAGTTTCGGCTCAGATTACAGCCCTTGACCTTGTAAATAGCACAACGCTTGCTAATTATCTTGAACTGGCTGGTGGCACGATGACTGGTAATATTACATTTTCAGACTCGACTACGCAGTCTACGGCTGGAATTGCGGACGCTCCCTCCGATGGTGACGAATATGTCCGTAAGGATGGTGCTTGGGCAGTTGCAACTGGTGGCGGTGGCGGTGGCTCGTATCTTCCGTTGGCTGGTGGCGACATGACTGGTGCTATTGTTTTTGATACAACTGGTCTTCAGAACATCAATAAGGGCACATTCGACAACAGCACTGGCGGCTACAATGGTATCTCGCTTACTTGTGCTGTTGGTTACGAATTGAACTGGCAGGGTGGGCATCTGGTAAATTGGTACAGTGGTGCGGCACAGCCAATCTATGTGGACAGTCCTATTGACATTACTAATGCTAGCGGAATTACTTTCAGTGACGACAGTGTGCAAACAACTGCGGCTTTGCCTCTTACTGGTGGTACGCTGAGTGGTGCTGTTAATGTCACGGGAATCAATAACACTACCAATACCAATATCGACATTGATGTTTACAACGATACTGGTGCTGGCACTCACTTCGTGCACTCATTTGATGCGTTTACTGGTACTCTTGACCTTGCTACCAATGGTGGCGGGATTACCTTCCCAGACTCGACTACGCAGACCACGGCTTGGACTCCCGCCAGAGTGGTTAATCAAGTTTATTCTGGCCCGTACACAATTCAACTTAGTGATGCCAATAAAATCATTCACCTAGCCAGCGGCTCGATGGGTTTCGGCATTGGCCTAAATACCGACATTAACACCCCCTATGTGGATGGTACTGTAATCTTTGTTACAGTTGATAGTGTTTCTTACGGATACAGCATCGTCAACGCTGGAGTGAGTGGTGTTAATATTAATGGTGCATCAAGTTTCTCCATTACCTCCTCCGTCACGACACTCATCAAGGTTTCCGCTGACTTTTGGTATGCTGGTTAATTTTTAATCAATGAAATGGCTAATGCTGAAAGAAAGAAAGAAGGCGATACAGGATTTCTTGCTATCGACACTCGTGCTAACCCTTCAACTCTTAAAGAAGGTTACCTGCAAGATGGTCGAAATATTCGACTGGAGTCTACTACGCTTGAGACCAGAAAAGGAATCAAGCAAATCTTCTCAAACGACAGAATAAACAGTGTCTTAGCAGGGTTGCCAGAAGATTCTGAGATTCTTGCTTCTGGACTTAATGTTCTTACGGACGGAACAGAACAATTTATTATTGTAGTAGCAGATGGGTTGTTCACCTATAACACAACTACAGATATCTTAAGCAATAGGTATGATTTTCCAAATGGAAGACAGTGCCTTGAGGATGAGACGCAAATTTTACAGGCTGTAAATAAAGTTTACATTTTGCGGGGTGAAACAGAAAGATTTATTGACGGAACCAGTATCTATACATCCAGCACACATAATATTGGAGTAACAACTGCTACTACGCACAACCTTGTTGTAGGAGACGAAGTAATTCTTGAGTCCTCGCATACACAAATGTCTGGTGCGTTTATTGTTGTTTCAACTTTAACTTCAACTACATTTACAGTTAACAATCCTGCCGCAACAGGTGGAAGCCTTGGTAGTCACCCAGTTCTTATTGCTAAGGCTAGACCGCCTTTAGTTTTTGATGGGTACACTGTTTCTGTTACTAAACAGGGAACCATTGATGGAAGCATTAATAATCAAAGTACTCTTTGCTGTTTTCCCCCATCTTCTGTTGGCTTTTATTTTAGAAATAGAATCTACATCAAGTACTCAAGAGATGAAATTGCGGTTTCTTATTTTCTTCCTAATGGTACTGGTGATTGGGAGTTTGACCTAACCATTCAAGCGTTCCAAATTAACCTTGGTGACGAACAAGAAATTGTCGGCTTTTATCCTTGGACACAGGACAAGGTGTTGGTGCTGAAGACCAATTCTATTTATGAACTTAAGGTCTCTGACAATACGACAAGCCCCGAAGTTGTACTGGCTCAGTCGTATGTTAGGGCACTTACAACTGAAATCGGGTGTACAGCCAAGCGAAGCATTGGGAATGTGTCCAGTTCAGTCTTCTTCCTTTCGCAGTCGGGCGTTTATGCCCTTGAGCCTCAACTAGACACTAACCTCCTTGCCAACTCTTACCCCCTTAGCAAGTCCGTCCAAAAGTATATTGATGCCATTAATGTCAATGAGGCATACAGGTCGATTGGGCAAGTCTTTGCAGGACGGTATTACCTTGCAGTTCCGCTAACGCTAAATGGCGTAGCACGGGTAGGCGTATTGGTCTACAATTTGAATAACAAGAACTGGGAGTCTTGTGACACATACCCTATTGGGTTTAATATCGATAACATGATTGTTTCTATCTACGGAAACAGAAAGCGGTTGTTTTTTATTGATAACGAAAGAGGCCCGTATTTGGCAGAGGAACTAGATGTAGACCTATTTGGAGATACATATGGAGCCAGAGTTCTTCCTCTTTGGTTGCCGTTTTATCTTAGGGCATTAGATTACTCTGAAAGCAAAATTGACCTGTATGCTTTAACTCGCAGATACCAGTTTAACACCTTGCAGGACAAGCGGTTTACAGCCGCAGAAATTGACTGTTTCTATGGCACGGAAGGTGCTCTTAAGGTTGATGTAAAGAGTATAAACCCAGACAGTACCCTTCAAATTGATATTAGCACGGCTTCGGGCGGTGAAGAATTGACCCGAAAAGTTCCAGTCAGAAAGAAATGTATTGGAATGGAAATTGAATTGACTTCACTTCAAGGCAGACCTTCAGTATTTTCTGCTATTGTAGAAGCCACTTCTAGTGGCAGAAACCTTCATAGCGAAAGATAATATGGCTCAAATTTCTAAAGGACATCAATACGAAGCAAGTGGAGAAAACTCCCAAGTTACCTACGAAAACCTAAATGCACATGTTGACAATGCTACATTGGTGGCTGGGGCTATTAAAGAGCAAGATTTAATTACATTTGCTAACAGTTCTGACGAATTGCTTCTTGCACAAACTAGTTCTTTGGTAAGAATTACTAAGGCTAATTTTATTGGTAATGGTACTGACATTCCTACTGGTTACATTAACATTGGAACACCAGTTGGTGCGTTTGGTGTTAGTGCTAAAATTGGTGCTGACGGTTTGCTTGTACAAAATCGACTTAATGACGGCCTAGGTACTACAGTAAATTATTTCAGTATTCAAGGTAGCGGAAATTCTCATTCTGGAGATACAGGTGAGGATGGTGTCGTTGAAATGACTAGGCTTGTTATTAATAACAACAACACAGACAACCTAACGAACTACGGCAATAGGCTTGAACTGAGGCATAACACTAAACTTATTGTTCATGGTCGCAATAGAACAAACGACTTTACTCCTTCTGGTGCTATTATTGCTTTTGCTGGTCAAGCCGCTCCAACAGGATGGCTTATTTGCAACGGTCAAACCCTTGATGCTACAAGCACGGCTGTTGAGCCAGCCTACGACATTAATAACAATCCTGTATCTAGATACTTAGCCCTCTATGCGGTTATTGGTATTACTTATGGCGGCACAGGTCAATCTTCGTTTAAGGTTCCAGACCTTAGAGGTGAGTTTATCAGAGGTTACGACCATGGTAATGGTGCTGACCCTAGAGTCTTTGGTTCCACGCAGAAGGACTTGCTTAAGGCTCACAAGCATATTGCTTCCAATAACGATTGCCAAGATTACAGTCAAGTTAATGGTGTTGGTACTGGTGCTCACAACTACTGGTGCGATTCTAATGGTATTAGTTTTGGCATGACTGCTTTAACTGGTGACGGCCTACATCCCGAGCAAGTTGTAAATAGCATTCCTACCGTTGGTAGTGAAACCAGACCAAGAAACATGGCTCTTAACTACATTATCAAAATCTAAATATGGGACTAGGAGATATTGCCGCAGGATTTGGCTCTAAGCCAAAAGACATGCCGTTGCCCAAGACATATGGGCAAATCGGTCAACAGAACATGGACATGCAAGCGGGATGGATGCCATCCTACTTGAACTATGAGCGTTCTTTTAGACCGCAGTGGCAGAATGTAAACGAGTCTTCACTTGGCTCGCAGGTGTTTGGCGGTGCTGGCGGTGCTGGTTACCTTAGCATGCTTGGACAGGCTGGCTCTGGGTCTCTTGGACAGCAAGAGTCTTTGGGTGCTGGTCAACTGTCCATGATGGGCAGACTGCAAGGTGCGGCTAGAAATGCATACATGTCGCCCCAGATGCAACAGGCTCAGAACTCAATGTTCAACACAGCCCAGCAGTATGCTTCTGGGCAACTGAGTCAGCAAGACCGCTTTATGGCTGGTCAGACCGCAAACCAAGCGATGGCGGCTAGAGGTCTTACTGGCAGACAGGGCGTTGCGGCTAATGTGCTTGGCAACTATAATATGTCGCAGGACAGAATCATGCAGGGTCAGAAGATGTTGCAGGGCGTGTATGGCAACGAGGCTGGTGTGGCTGGCAATATTGCTAACCTTACGATGTCTGGTCTCGACCAGATGGGTTCCGCTGGGAAACTTATTGGTGGTGCTGGTCAGACGCTTGGTCAGTATAACTCTGGTGTTATGAATCCCAGAGACCAACTTGGCTTCGACCAAGAAGCGGCTCGCTACAAGGCTGACATTAGCAATAGACTGGCTCAGCAGAAGTGGAAGGCTGGCATGTGGTCTGCGGCTGGCAACATGATTGACGATGGTATTAATGAAGCGTTCGGAGGATTCGGTTGAGTATGGCTGAATCTTTTTATGACCCGAATTTGATGGCTGAACAGCAGAGGAATGCGACTCAGTCTACAGCGGGTTTTGACGCTTTTATTAAGGAAAGACGAGAACAGCGGGCACAGTACGACAAGTCTAAGCAAGAGCGTGAGCAAATGATTGCGGCGGCAGAGGGTCTTGCCGAGCACTTTGCTCCGCAGGGCGAATCTGCTCCTGCCTACATTGCTAAGTTCCTTAAGAAGGCCGAATCTGGTGGCGGTGTCCAGCAGTTGTCTTCGCAAGACATCGGCAAGTTCCTTGGCATGCACCAGACTGTTGCTAAACAGCAAGAGTTTGAATCTGGTCAAGCGGACAAGGCTAGCAGTATTGCCCTCCGTGGTGCACAGATTGATGCGTCTAGAGCCTCTATTCCGCACACACAGGCACAGACTAGGTCTTTGGCTGGTGAGGAAACAAGAAAGCAAGCCGAGTATGACAGAGCACAGGTTCTTAATAAGTTCCTTGCTGAAACACAGGGTGCTGACATTGGCACTCCTACTAATACAGTTACCGCACCCAAAGGTGTTGGCATTGAAAAACCTACATTTAAAGACCCTAGAACTGGCGAAACGGTTGAAATTGACCAGTCTTCGTACAGCGAAATGGGTCTGGATGAAAACGGGCGTGTTGTTGACAAGGATGTCTTCACCTATGTTTCGAGCCTTGGTGCTGAAGAACTGTCTACCATCATTGGTCACCACTTGGCTCCCTCTGCCGAAGTTAACATCAACAAGGAAATCGATGCTAGCCGTCCCAGATGGAAGCAAGTCATTGGTCTAGAGCCAGAGGTTATCTTTGATAAGGGTGGTTCTAGAAAAGATATTATTGGGCCTAACGGTAAGATTGATAAGGAAAAGCCGTTTAGCAAAAATATCGATAAACTCATTGATGTTATTAACCACAATCCTAGACTTTTTCCTGGGGGTGTTCCTAGAACCTACAAGGGAAGAACCATCGTGCAGGGCTACACTTGGACTGGCAATGGTCGAAAGACTACGCTGACAGCCCCCGAAGTAGACACGCTACAGGAATTTGTTATCGATAGACTGCGTGAGGGTGGTTACGAGGACTTGGCTAATGTTGGTACGCTCATTAAGGGCCATAGAGAAATCACTAAGGTTAATGACACAAACGCTCTTCAGTTTGAAAAGAAGATGTTTACAGAAACGGTTGAACAGAGAATTGACGATGAGGCCGCTCTTGCTAGCATTCGCTATGACCAAGTAGCCGCCAGATGGAGAGCACAGGGTCTTCCTCCTCCCCTGCCAAAGGCCGCTTACATTGCGGCTAGCGTACCAGACCTTACTAAGGTTGTTCCTGTGTTGGACTTGAGTGGTAGACCTACTGGTCAATACAAGACCTATGTTAAGGTTGGCGACACTTGGAAGGACGCTACCGTTGAAAAGGGTACTGAGGCTAGTGACAAGGAGGCTTGGATTAATACGGAAGCCAGAGGTAAGGACAACATGCTTAACTTTAGCGGTCAGTATGGCAATATTGCCGTCAGTGGCAGGGCTACAGCCTTTGACGAAAAGGGTGTTAGAGAACTTTCTGAGACGCTAAATGACATGGATGCGTTCAACGAAGCCATGGACACGCTTAAAACACTGTACGAAAGCAAAAGTTTTATTGACAGAGTTAATCCTGCCAGTGGTGTCCGTGCACAGATTAAAGGTCTTATTGCTAGAAACCAGCCTCTTATTAGAAAAATTATTCTTGGCACTGGTGTTGTGACTGAACCCGACCAAGCCAGACTTAACCAGTTGTTCAGAGACCCAGATTCGTTTGAAACTTGGTTTAACGATGCGGCTAATGTTGCTGAATTTGAGGCCATTAAGGGTGTCATGGAGCAAAAGGCCGTTGCTCTTTTAAATATGCATAAGGTCGTTCAGCCCAATGGACAGAGAGGATTTATGATTACTGGTAATAACAGTAAGGGTAGGGGTAAGGCTCTTGAACTTCTTGCCGTTCACCAGCAGGGATATAAATTGACTCCTGCCGATATTGCTGTCATCAAAAAGCACAACCCCGCTTTTGGACAATGAGCAAATCCTTTTACTATGATAATGCTGAATCACTCGAAAAGATTCGGCAAGACATGGCCTTTCTTGATTCGGTAAAAGACCCGCTCAAGAATCCTTACAACTTAGCGGCTAAAGAAGAAGCCCCTAAAGAAGACGATGTTCTTACTAAGGGTGAGCGTGAGGCTTACCTTATTGGCAACTATGCCAAGGGTGGGTATGTGCCTACCGCTGACGGCTACTTGGCCTATGAAACATGGAAGAAGCAGAACGAGCCTAGTGCTTGGGGTACTATCTGGGAGGCTGGTAAGCATGCTGTTTCCACCGTTGCTGGTGGCATTTACGACACGGTTGCTAGCGGTGACATTCTAAATCCGCTTACTGTTGGCGGTACTGTTGTTGAAAGTGGTGGCAGGGGAACCAGATACTTCGTCAACATGCTTGACCAAATCAAGTATGACCCGACCAATCCTATTCATCGTACACTATTTCAGCAGGGCACTCCCGAACAGAGATATGCCGACTTCCAGAAGGGCTTGGAATTCCAGCGTGAAACCGCAGAGATTGAAAAGGCTGGTTATTGGGTTCCTAAGAAGGAGTGGGATGTTGAAGGATGGAAGATTCGCACCTTTAACGAAAGTGGGGTAGCGGCTGGCGAGATGGTTCTCGACCCGTCCATCCTTATGCCTCAACTAAAGATTGGTTCGATGCTTGGTAGGACTGCACTTGGTTCTGCTATTACTAAGTCTGCGGCTAGGATTGCTGTCAAGGGTGCTAACCTTGCTGAAAGAGCGGCTATGAAAATTGAAGGTGGTGCTGGCAAGGTTGCTGGAACTGCCATGGGCATCTTTGAATACCCTGCCAATAAGGCTAGCGAGTTCCTTGGTATCGAAACACTTACTACATCTAATGGTAAGGTCATTGCTAAGGACTCTATTATTCGTGGTTCTGGTGTTGCTCTTGGCGTGGGTGCTTACCTTGCACAGATTCCGTTTGCGGCTCCCGTTGCTGGTATTTGGCTTGGTGCTAAGGTAACAGAAATTACTGGTAAGACCATCGCTGAAGCGTTGGGTCATGCTAAGACTCCGTCCTATTTGACGATTGCTGACAGGCTTGCCTACCAGAGCACCGACCCTGCTGTCCGTGCTATCGGTGGTATTGCTATGCGTACCAACGGATTTACCGATTGGGCTACGCAGGGTGTTAAGTCCACATTCCACGGCTCCATGTATGGTGGTGCGTTTGGCTTTGCCCTTGCTGGCGAAGAAGGTTTCTACAGCGGGGTCGGTACTGGCATTGGTTTGGCTGGCTCGTTCCACATGCTTGGTGGTGCTTACGGTATCGTGGGCAACAGAAAGGAACGCCAGATTGCCAACGCTCAGAAGCATTTTTCTTATGTCGCTGAAGGCTTTGATGAAGCCAAGCGTTATGGTGTGAACAGACTGCTACAGAACATTGAGGAAGTTTACGGGCAGGAAAAGATGTTCAGAACGATGGCTAACATTGCCGCCGCTGAGCGTTTTAACAAGAACGGCAAGAACCTTATTCTTACAACGGAACAGATTCAAAGCATTCTTGGCGATTCTCCCGATTGGGCCGAGTACCAGAAGTTGATGAAAGACCCGCAGTTTGGTGGCTACACTACCAGACGGGCTGGTAGCGGTGAAATTGTAACTATTATCAATGCTGACTATGCGGCTCATTCTGCCGTGAGCGGTGAACTGTTTCACTCTGCGTTGCTTCAGCGTTACGGGCAGGGCATGAAGGAGCATATTGTTAAGAGCCTCCTTGGCACTGCCGACAGCGATGGCTTCCTTTACAAGTTGGCTCCAGAAACTAGAATCAAAATGCTTGAAGACTTCAAGCGGGCTTACCTTGAACTGGATGACACTTCTGGTGGCGGTGCTCAGCGTTCTATGCTGAAGTCTTTTGACGAAGCCATCGAACGGGTTAAGCGTGGAGAGAAACCCGAGACCCTTTACCCTATCTTTGAAGAGTATGCCGAAGCGTACTTCAACAGATGGGTGGAAGACAAGCCCATTGACTACCTGCTTCGTGGCTCCAATCCGTTTGAATCCGTCTTTGACGGTGCTAAGAAGATGGTCAGAGGGCTTATCGATAGAGACATCGAACAGGTTGGCGGCAGAATGCAGTTTAAGTCTGGAGAACCAGAAGGGTTCTTCTTAGACGGCAACGGCAAGCGTGTGGTTGTTCCAGAATTCGACAAGGTCATGCGTCTACTTGTCCGTGAGATGAAGAGAGACCCCGATGCCCTTGAAGGTTTCCCTATCCGAGACAATGTTAACCAGCACCATGTAATGCTTAAGGATGCTGAATACCTGTTTACAAAGGACGAAAGCGGTAAACTGGTTCGCAAGAACGAGGAGCAGATGGAAGTGGAATGGTCTAAGGGCATCACTGGACTAATGAACGCCCATGCTAAACTTAAGCCAGAAGAGAAGGGGCTTAGATTTACTCAGCGTGTCCTTTCGGCAGTTGAAGAAGATGTCGAAGGTGCGTTTGCCCCCAAGAGCAAGAAGGCTACCGAACTTGAGAAAGAGGCTAAGCGTCTTGAAAAGATTACGAAGCAGAGACAGGCTAAGTTGCTTCGTGAAGCGGCTCGTGCGGCTAAGTTGTCCGACAAGGAACAGCGTAAGTTGGCTAGAGAACAGGAGTCCAACCTTGACGCAGAAGTTGAACAATTAAGAGAGCAGTCTGAATACGAAGGTGTCGTTGAATACAAGATTGAGGGTTACATGACCGATGCTGAAATCAACTTGTTTACCGAACATCTTCCCAAGGCTGTAGTCCAGCGTATGGCGGCTTTTAACAGAGTCATTCATACCAAGGGTTCTGACGGCAACAATGCTCTCAGATTTGATTATGAAAGCGAAACGAGCCAAAACTTCTCTTACACTAAGGAAGGTTCTCCGACTGGTGCAGGTAATGAGAAAAATAGTGGAAGAGTTAAAACGCGTGATATCGTCCCTTATGAAATGATTCTTAAGTTTGAGCGAAAGAGACTGACCAAGTCGCTCAGAGCAAAGTATGGCATTGACGATGCAGACGCTATGTATGCCGCCATTAAGCCAGTGTTGCTTGTAAACGGAATCGACATGAAGGCGTTGGACAGACGAGTCCGCTACGCATACAACCACATGCGTAGACAGAACGCCACCAGTTCCATCTCGTCTGCCACGGTAAAGATGTACTACGAGTCGGAGGAAGAGATTCACCACGACATCAAGAGACTGCTTGGCAACTACAGCCTTGGTGACATTGCCATGGCTGGTGCTGACTTCTTTGGTGGTGGCTCCGAGGGTCGTGCCAAGCGTGACATTATCAATGGCATCATTGGTGCTAGACCTGTACGCTTTAGCCCCGACAAGATGCAGAAGAAGGGGTATCACTACCCGCTTGACCTTCAGAGACCCATGACTGGCCCGAAGTCCAGATACGAAGGCGGGCCTCTTAACGAAGCGTTCATGGCGTTTACCTCTTTCAGAGTGGATAGAATGCTAGACAGACCTAAGCACCTACATGGTGAAGGTTTCTACTACGACCACGACTACGCTCACCCCATGAACAAGGGCAACTTCCAGCCCCGCTCTAAGGCTCTGCGTGACCATGTCGGCAGACCTCTTAGTTATTCCGAGCGTCAGTTGCAGGACGAAACTGTTTTCAAGAGTCCCAGTGGTGAGCCTTACAGAGTCTTTGCCAGCAACAAGGAGGGTGGTGTTCATTACGCTTGGTTCGATGAAGGCCGAGCCGTTGACAACCATAGCCAGCATACCGAAGGCTACATCTCTCTTAGAAATAATGAGGTGCTGGACATGCTTAATGACGGCAAGATTGATTCCGTCAAAGACTTAAACGCCGACTTCATGCGTAAGGTAGCCGACATGGGCTACAAGGCTGTTGTTGCCAGAACAAACGATGGTGACCGTGTGGTTGCCTTCACTGACTTTAACAAGTTCAAGCAGACCGATGTGTCTGCCTTTGACCAACTGCTTGGCAACTTTGCCCCTAAGAGCAGAAGCATTGCCGAGATTACAAGAGAGCGTCTTGGTCTTACTGGTGCTACGCCCGCTACTCCCGAGGCTGGCAAGCCTATGACTCTGGCTGAGCGTACCAGAGCCAGACTTGGACTTCCTCAAAGTCCCGTTGAAATGCTTGCTGAGCGTACCTTCGGTGTGCCCAAGGCTGAACCAATCAAGATTGATGTAGCCACAGACATTGTAGTTGGCACTCCCGAGCGACAAATGTCCCCCGAACAGACGGCTAAGGTTCAGAAGTCTCTTGCAATTAGAAAAGGTCTTCTTGCTGAGCGTGGACTACAGGGTGAAATTAGAAAAGAGATTCTTACTAACAGAAGAAAGTTTGCAGAAGCAATGGCTAAGACCAAGGAGTTCAAGGGGTGGTCTTCCACTGAGGTCTTTGATTCGATGTACACAAGCATCTGGGGTGAAAATGCCACCATCTCTATTACAAGTGGTGGCAAGGTTTCCCTTGGTGTTATCCAGTCTCTTAGCCCCAAGGAGTATGGGGCTTACAGAAGAGACGGTGTGCTTCCTTCCGACATCAAGCAGAGAACCATTGCTGACATTGATATGGCTTTGATGGAAAACTGGAAGCGTAGACACCTTCTCCAGCAGTCGCTCGCCAAGACTAAGGCCAATGTTAAGATTGCCTTTGATGAAAGGCGTAAGCAGGAGGCTAAGTATTCCACTGAACTCGATGCCATTAGAAATGAACTTATTCAGATGCTCGCTTCGTACAAGATGTTCGATGTGGCTGATGATGTTCTTGGTGCTGAAATTGGAAAGAAGCGTGTAGGCCAAACCTACCGCAAGGAAGTAACTCCCGAAGTTGGTGGTTGGACTCCAGCCAAACAGATTACCGCACTGAACAGTCCCGATACTTTTGCCCAGTCCAAGGACAGGGCGTTCTCTTATAAGACCCTAAAGGCTTTGTATCCTTTGCTTGGCAGAACAGACCCTATTACTGCCATGGATGTCTTGTCTTTGGCAACGCCCGAGATGAAAGACATCCGAAAGGAAATGAGCACGAGTGCTCTTAAGCATGTCATCGAGGAATTCAACCAGTACAACCTTGTTGAACACAGAAAGTGGCTTGCCGATAAGCAGAAAAGTCTAACGCAGTACGCCAAGGAGAAGGAGAAACTGGACAATGACATTAAGTCCGCTGAGTCTACCAGCAAGAAATACGACACCTCCGAGGCTAGAGCCAGAAGCAATGAGTTGGCTTCTAAGATTCGTGAAACAGAAAAGTCGCAAGACCCCATCATCGAAGAATGGAACATGCAGGACTACAAGGAGGAGATGGTTCACGAACTCCTTCAACTTAAGCCAGACGAAAGAGCGGAAAGCATTGATGCATATAGAAAGCAGTTCGACATTAGTGGCAGAACCGATGAATGGCCCGAGGTCGAACAACTGCTAATTAAGAGTGGCATCCTTCCCCCCGAGAAGATGACCAAGGAATACGGAAGAATCGTAGAAGTTAATGATGGCGAGAGGCGTGTGCTTGGTGGCGTTTCGGAGAACTACAAGGATGCCATGGACGAGGCTTACCGAGTCCTACAGCAGTCCATGAAGAAGGACAAGACCATCACGCCCCTCCAGCGTTTCACCGTAATGATGCAGTCTGTCGCCAGACACTATAAGAAGAACCCTGCTCTCCGTGAGAAGATGAAGCAGTTGGAATCCCTGTTCAAGGAGACGGAACAACTGACCGACTTTAACCTTAAGCGAGCGTATAAGAAGATGCTCGACTACGGCTTTGTGTCGATGAACTGGGACGGCGATGGAAAGAAAGTTGTCCTAGATGCCACTGGTCACTATGTCGAAAGAGTAAGCCCGCCTAAGAAGGAGATTGGCATGGACTTCGGTAAACTTCGTATGCCCAAGGGCTGGACGATGAAGCAGGAGCGTGTTGTTCTTACCTCTACTGATGGTATCAAGGTATCCAACCATGAGATGGAGAAGGCCATCAGAGACATGCGAGCCAGATTTGGCGAACAACTTGAACAACTTAGTGATGACCAAATTATTGAATTGGCAAAAGACAATAAGGCTGGCGTTGCTACTGAAACAGTTAAAGAAGGAAGAAGAATTGGAGAAGATAAACTAACAAACATTTACCTTACTGGTGAGGCTAGAACCATTAGACGCTGGGCGGCTTTTGAAGAGCGTAAGGATAACACCTACGAAGAGACCGACTCTAGAATTATTTATGTTGAAAAGAAACCCAAGTACATCTTGGCTAAGGGTGTTAAGTCGGACAAGATGATGGTCATCCCTGTTTCTGAAACTACTTTTGACAAAAAGAAGGGTACTTTCTACTGGTCTCGTGACAGACAACTTAACGAAAAGACTAAGGCTCGTAGTTATTCTAACATTGAATCGTGGTTGGGCGAAGAAGGAACGGTGTTTAGGTCTGTTCACGACTTAACCCTTGGTGATACCTCCGATGTCTATGGTGCTTACAAGCCCAACGGCTGGCACATTGACGGCAAGTACTTCAAGACACAGGACGAAGCCAAGCGTCTTGCCGTTATCGATGCTGAAAACAACCACGCCTACGAAGCCGTCTACAAGACTGCTAAGCGGCTAGACAAGGATGCTTACATTACTGTTCTTCAAATGATTCAGAACAGCACTGGGATTACATACCAGAATGCCATCAAGGAAGCCATCGGGTTTCAAGGAACACGAAAGAAATGGATTGATAATCCCGACTATAACCCGAACAAGCCTTGGTCTTTGCAGGACAATCCTCGCAAGATTCAAGTAAAGGAAGACTTCACTGGTGCTAATGTTCCTCCCGAGTTCAAGAAACTTGCCATCTATAGAGCGGGCAACATGTTGCTTGTTACTTCCGACAACAGAAGGGATGTTCTTACCAGACTTACTGCCGAGGCTAAGGTCTCTGTTAGGGGTGGAAGAACTAAGAACATTGAAGCGATTGCCCGTGAGGCTATCGGTGAGCGTGAAACAGGCAAGAAGGTGCTTGGAGACTTGTATAGAATCGTCAAGGACGAGAACGGTCAGATGGCTGGCATTGATTGGATTACCCATTACGACAACCCCAGACAGGTGTCGGAAATGATTACCAAGATGAACGACCAGTCTTATGTAGACCTAGATACCGCCGTTGAATTCCAGCGTAGGCTTACAAAAGAAATTAAGCCTGTCCTTGCCAAGGCTTTCAAGGAAGAGAAGAAGAAGATTTACACGGTGCTTACTGAAAACCCGAAGAAGATTCGGGAAATTAGAAGCAGACTCAATGCTATCGAAGAGGCTCACGAAAAGTCCGTAGAAGACACTGGTATTATTATCAAAAAGGGACTGAAGCCTTCTGCTAAGAAAGACTTCATTAACAGAAACCTTGATAGGCTTAACCGCCAGACCAATGAACTTACTGACACCATTGAAAGGAAGTTGCATTACATTTTTACGATGGGCTTCCACAGAAGACCCGAAGTTGCTGAAAGACTTATTGGTGAAGGCAAGTACTTTGAAGACAAGACCAGCGTTGATAATTACTACGAGGAAATTCTTGAAGACAGAAGACGGCAAAGATACATTAGAGACGAGAATGGTAATGTTCTAATTGAATATCCAGAAACTGATGCTCTTTCTACTAAGAAGAAGTTGGAAGACAGCCTTGGTGAAATCGAGAAGTCTTGGTCTGACATGATGCCGAAGAACAGGGCTACCGCTTTGCTTGAGGATGTGCTCAATGGTACATACAATGAAGAGCATGAACTTCTAACCAAGCAGATTGACTTCCTTAAGAGACAGTTATCCATGGCGGCTGGTGGCACTGAAAAGGTTAAGGCTGGTCTTACTGGATTAAGTATCGACAAGAAGGCTGGTGCTGGAAGATGGATTGGCCCTAAGGAACAAGCGGCTGAAGAGGCTAAACTTGCCAGAATTGAGAAAAGCATCCCAAAGAAGTATGAAGAAGTACCTCTTGGCACAGTCGAAAAACTCCTTGAGGGTACGCAGGGTCTTAGCGACAAGAAGGTTGAACGCTTCCCTACATACCTTCCTCCCGAAGGAGAATCGTTTGTGTCTGCCAGAGACTACTTAGATAGATTCCAGCGGTTGGTCAGCGACATTGCTGAAGCCAACAAGAAGTTTGGCGACTCCGCTTCTCTGGACAAACTAGACCTCCAGAAGATTCTGGACACCGATGCTGACCTGTTGCCTACCAAGGAAGTAGATGCCCATGTCGCTAGACAGGAGTCCCTTGATGCGATGAAGGACAACATTCGTAACATCGAGGAATACTTTGACCGTAGCACACAGCCTCAAGAAGGTAAGGACTTCAAGTCTGCCGTTGATGTTTGGGGACTTGCTGAAGGTCAGTGGATGGCTGAAATTAGCGAGAACAGAATCAATGCGGCTGTTCGTGCCGCTATGGAAGGAAGACAAGACCATGTCATTCTTGCCAATAGGGCTAACCAGAAAATCAAGACCCATTACGAAGGTATTATTAAGGCTAGAATGGCTGTTATTGATGCCAATTTTGCCAAACTTTCCCCAGAACTAAAGCCAATTTACATCAAGTATTTGGAGAGAGTCCGTGACGGTTTGGCTGTCGAGCGGGCGGCTGAACTGGAGCGTGTACAGTCAGAGATTGCTACTATCAATGAAACTGCTGTCGAGTATAGTCTGACACCAGACAATCCTAAGTTGGCTGGACTGCTGGCTAAGTGGCAGGAGTTGGGGATGAAGGGTGACCCTATGACGATGTACTCCTCCAAGGAGGAAAGCGTCCGTAGAATGTTCCCGTTCCTGTTCTCTGAATTCTATCCCAGCAGACAGGACATTGCTACCTCATCTTCCTATACCAAGTGGGAGTCCAGAGCCACGGACGAAGCGGTTGCCTCTGACACGACCAAAACTGGCAATAGACAGGGCATGAATGTCGGTGGTTTTACGACAACCAACCCGATTGTTGCTGAAGTTATTCGCAACGAACAGACAAGAAACAAGTTCCTTAGCATGCGTGGTCTCCGTGAGATTGACCTGTTTGCCGCCGCTCTTGCTAAAAAGAATGCTGTTGAAACGCAGTTCAACAATGGTGGCAAGGACGCTGTTGTACAGATTGATGCCGAAGGTTACGCCCTTCTTGAACGGTACTTCCCAGAACTTACTGAAGGCAAGGAAGGCCCAGATGGTAAGCCCATCTGGAAGATTAACTTCAAGATTAACAAGGAGGCTGGCTACGAGGATTCGTTTGCCACTGCTGGATACGCTAAGCGTGTGCGTGAAGAGAAGAAGGTCGGAGAGATTGCCCTAGAGGGCGGTCTCATTGACAAGGCTTTCAATTACTTCTTGGACGAGGTGACCATGAACCAGTCCCACATCGAGCATGCTATTGCTAGACTCAGTGGCAAGGAACGACTGGCTGAACTTACCGCCCCAGAGAACCTTTCCCCCAACGGCAAGATTGACATTAGAAAACTCAATGTCGAAGAACTAGACTTTGCTTTCCATGTGCTAGGCAAGGCTAAGATTACAAACGAAAAGGCACACATGTCGGTCATCGAACTGACGAGCAATCCGTTGTATGCCAAGAGCATGATTCTTGCCTTCTCTAGAAACAAGGAGGGTAGCCTACAGTCTATCTTTGGAGACGACCCTCAGAAGTCTGCCACCTTCCTTGCACTGAACCTTAGTGATAAGAAGAAGTTTGTTGACGAAATCGTTAGACAGATTGAATTCTCCAAGGACAAGATTGAGTCCGAAAAGGCTAAGTCCAACAAGGAAACCATTGATGCTTCCATTGCTACGGCTTGGAAGGTTAAGGAACTGGAGAAGATTTCCAAGGAGCAGGTGGATGCCGCCAAGCACCTGTTACTTGAGTTGGCTAAGACCGACTCTGCGGTCAAGGCATACAAGGGGAAGGTGGAACAGTTCTGGTCTAGCAGACCGCAAGCCAGAACAAACATCCTTAGCATCGATGACTCGCTAAAGTTGCTTTCTCCCAACATGGAATACGGCAAGGCTATCATTGGTGCTGACGGTAAGACCGTTGATGTTCCAGTTGCTAACCCCAACGATGCCTTGTTCAGAACGGCTAACGGCATGTTCCACGCCTTCAAGCAGGGTGGTTCGTACAAGTTGTTCTTCGCTGGCTACAAGTCTGCGGACGGAAATGTCAGCATTGCTCCGTCCCACATTATGACGGCTCCCGACCTACAGAGATTGCAGGTTGGCATTAGAATGTTCCATGACGATGTGAAGCGTGTGGAGGTCATGTCTAAAACCGCAACCGACAGCATTGAACTTAAGGGTGCTGAAGTTGCCTCGTTCTCTGGTTCGTTCTTTGAGACGCACGGTGGCTCTATTGCTCCCGACCTGTTGAAGGCTCTGCAATTTAACCTTGCCCAGATTGGCAACTACCCCGACACGACATGGCTGGTCACGCCAGAGAGCGGTAACAAGAGACAGATTGTTATCTATCCTAACACCACTACATGGGACAAACTCCATAACAGCGGAGAATACATTAAGAAGGATGGCTCGTGGTATAAAGACCCTGCTGTGCAAAACGCCCAAGAGCGTCTTGACCGTGCCCGTCTTGAACTAGAAAGCCAGCAGGTTGCCGATGTCACTACGGCTGAACCAAAGCCCAGCGAAATCATTTCCGAAACCGCCAACATATCCAAGCACGACCAGCCCGATGCAAAGGACAAGAGAGCCGAAGCCATCGACAACAAGGTGGTCATGCAGGTCATCGAAGAGGGCGACATCTATAATGGCACTAGCGTGGAACCCGCCATGCAGGATTGGACTGCTCTAAAAAATAGAGACGGATGGGTAGTCATGCGGGAGCAGAGTCGTGATGCCAAGGGATGGAAGACTAGGTTCAAGACCTTCTTCCCCAGCGGTGTGCTTGCTGGCATTGATGCAAACGAGGAGGACGCTGTGTCCAGAATGTTCAATGAGTGACCGCTCCCTACAGGAAGTAGCCGCAGAGTTCATCAAAGGTGGATGGATTGTAGCCATCCTTGGTGCTCTGGGAGCAACGGCTAGGCTTATGCTGTCCCCGCAGAAGCACCACTGGATTGTGTGGGCTAAGAAGATTACGGCTGGTGGTATTGTGGGGGTGCTTACCTACTTTGCCCTATACCCCATCGACATTGACCCCATGTACAAGGCGGTCATGTTTAGCATCAGCGGAGCCTTGGCTCCAGAAATCTTTGAAGCAGTAACCATAAAGTTTAAAGAAAAGTTTCTAAAGTGATTAGACTTGTTTTATGTATACTGGTTCTTGCTCAATACGGTTGTGCTACTGTAGAAGAAGTTAAACCTGTGACCAAGGTAGATGTCGTTGAGAACATCGACAAAGACCTGTACATTAACTGGCTGGAGGCTGAGATAGGGGAAGCGGCTGGTGCTATCAAGGTTGTCAGCCAAACCCTCCCAGAAGGCAATCCCAAGGCCGTTCTGACGCTAACCTATGATAGACTGTCTGGTATTAAGGAACCGACTGTCACAGAAATCGAAAAATACCAAAAGGCACTGAAAGATGCAAAAACACTGGCAGTCGAATCAGTGAAAGCCAAAGAAACATCAGAAGAATCCACACGACTGTATGCAAAAGTCGAAGCGACAGACATAGAGAATAAGTCGCTAAAAAGACAGTTAGATTTAGTAGAAGCACAGCGAGAGCAGGAAGCCAAAGAAAAGGCTATTCAAGACACATTGAGCGACATTACTAAAACCTGCAAATGGGTAGGTGCGTTCTTCTTACTGGCATGCCTTGGCATGGTGTTCGTGTCTAGGTATGCTACGGCTAGCATTTGTGGTGGCATCGGGCTTGGGCTTATTATGGCTCCCATCTTTGTGCCGACCATTATGATGAACCCCATATTCCAAAACGGTATAATGATTTTGCTTTTGATTGGAGTTGTATATGGCATGTGGCTGGCTAAAAAGCACACCAAGCCACTTGACAAACAGCCTACGCCCGTCAAAGTCGAAGGCGAGTTAGGCTAATGCAGGTGGCGTTGGGTATTGTGCGTTTGTGGGATTAGCCTAGTTTAAGCGGACTACCCCTCTGACTAACCTGCTAGGAGGGGCTAGTCCCACCATCTACTCCTCATCGTTATCGTCCCAAAACGGGGTGTCAGTGAACCCTTCCGTCTCGGCATCAGATTCCCGCACAAGAATTGGCTTCGGGTCTGGCATATACGGTATAGCCCGCTCGGTGTTGTAGTCAACCATCTCGGATGCTTGCTCGTATGTAAGGTTATCTTTGAGGCAGAAGCACTCGACAACCGTTTCGTAGTCATAGAGTGCTCCACCAGTAGTTGCATCTTTGCCAGCGAGAGCAGAGTCAAGCCAGAGTCTAGGCTCAAGGAGGGTACATCCCTTATAAGCATCTTCATTTTCTTTTAGTTCGGCTTTGCTGACTTTTCTAGGCTTTAACATAGTAGTGAAGGACAGGGTAGGTTCTTTTTCCAGTAGTAATAGTGAAGTACTTAGTATCGATTTTCTCGGGGTTTCTTTCGTGTGCCCTGTTTAGCATTCTTTGGGTGTGCTGTAAGGTTCTTCTTCTTTTTTTTGCAAACTGACTTGCGGTTGTCCAGCCCTTTGGCACTTCGTCCACACAAGCGTTGTTTACCATTCTCTCTAGGGCATCTAACTGCTTCTTGGTCATCATAGGTCAGCGTGTGAAAAGATGAATTGTTTTCCGACTTTGTGTGCTTGCCACACTTTCCAGTTACTTCCTTGTACAAAGCCATATAGCCAGCCGCTACCCCATCTGCTCGTTGCCAGTCGGTGTTTCGCATAGCCCATATCTCCCTTGCGGCACAGACATCCTCCAGAGAAACCCACTGCCCCTCCGTGCTTCCTAGCACACACTTGTTCGATTCTGTGAATGTGCCCCATGAGGACTGCACCTTTGGGTTCGCAATAGTGTCTGGCATGCTCTTCGACAGCGTATGGGCCACAGGTAAAGCCGTGGCAGGTTTTGATTGGCCCCATGGTATGAATGCCTTCATCAGCATGGTAATCGTAGATTTTACGGCAACCATTGCTTTTGAGATGGTTCCGAATGTCGGAATCCAACTGCATGCAGTAGTCTTGTTTGAGTCCGTTTGAGGAACTGGAGATAATTTGGCTGAGTCTGTCTTCGTGGTTTCCATAATGAAATACCGTGGGTTTATATCTAGAGATAAAGTCCATTCCCGCCCGCACATCAGCGGCAAGGGACTCGTTCTCTTCTTTTCCAGAAGCACCCCGTCTTAGGCTTCGGAAGTCAAAGCAGTCACCAAGATGGATACGCTCTTGGGGCTGGAATTCTTTAATAAACTTAAACAGTTCGTTTGCTACAGATTTTTCAATCATGTCACCGTGGTTGTCTCCTACGGCTACAAACTTAATACGCTTACTCATTGTTGATGTCGAATGTGGGGTTTTGTAAAACTTTAAATTGGTCGGTACGCATATGACGAATAACACCATCTTTTTCTAGAACAACAGCGAAAATGTCATTAGACCAAGTGCCACCATCCCGCACATACATTAGCCAACCGTAGCCGATGTCGGTGCTGACTGGGATAGGATTGCGGAATTCGTAAATCATTTCCGCTTAGCCAACTCCTTTTGGCACAACTTAATGTCACGATGAATGCCACGCCCATTTGTCTTTAGAACATTCATGTATGACTTAATTTCTTCGTCCTTCATTTTGGCGATGCTAGCCATAGACTGTGCTTCATATTCAGAAACAAGGCTGGGAAAATTGTACCGATTTTTAACTTTACCCAAAGAGGAATAGTTTACACCAAATTCTGCTCCAGCCTGTTTAGCAGTAAGCCCTCTTGCTAAGGCTAGCCTGTATGCGTCTTCTAGTCTCATTAGTCAATAAGATGGTCTAGTCTCGGTGTCGGACGCTTGTAGGCATCTCCGCTATGTCCTTCCGCAGAAACGCCAGAATGTCTTCCGCTTCTTTCAGCGTTAGCATTATATACTTCTGCTTTCCTCCTCTCTTCGCCCACCCAATTAAGTAGGCTAGACGGGAGTCCGCTTTTAGTACGCTTCTTTTCGGATTCATAAATATTGAGCAGGGTAGCCAAGTCTTGGGCATCCATTCCAAGCATCATGGCACACGCCCGCAGGGTGTTGCTTTTGTGATTGTTGTTGTTGTACATTCGGAAATTGCCCCGCTTGGAATCGAACCAAGATAACCCGCTTAGAAGGCGGGTGTTCTATCCGTTGAACTACGGGGCAGAAACCTTAGTAGGGGTCTTGCTCGGACGACTCGGAGGCCGACTTGATGGCAAGAAGAGCCTGTGCCGACTTCTTAAGAAGCAAGTCCTTGGGGTTTACCTTGCCAGTCTTTTCCCACGGCTTAGGCTCCCAAGTGTTAGCCCAGTACTGGAGGTCACTCAACGGCAGGTTGTTAAGCGTAGTACCCTTGTTCTTGCCAAACGGGACAGGAAGGTCGAAGTTGGGTTCACCGCTTGAGGTCTGCGGGGCAGGAGCAGGGTTGTTGAAGGTCTTCGTGTAGGTGGGCATCACGGGAGTAGCGGCTTGCCCATCGTCATCATTGGTAGCCACGCCCGCCACGGAGGCCAGCGAGTATCTCCGAATGTACGAGATAATGGAACCAGCCTTCTGCCCGTCCATCTTGTCATCCTGCTTAATGAGGCAGTCAGTTTCAAGGGAGCCACCGTCAGCATGGATGACGATGGTACGGACACCAACACCCTCGCTGTTTCCAATGGGGCATTGCACTACGGCAAGACCATGCTTGGCGAACACAGGCTTGATAGCCTTGAGGTGGGCAGACAGGCTGGCGTAAGAGTTCTTATGAAACGGATTGGTAGAGTCAGCAATGACATCTTCCAGTTCGGCAATAGCAAGCACGAGGGACTTGCAGAGGGCGGCTTGACGGTCTTCAAACGACATATCGGTAGACATAAATTAGTTAGAGACGGAGTAGGGCTTGCGGACGCTGTCGATGCTTTCGACATTGACCCGCTTAACCTTACCATCGTTGGTGCGGTAGGTGTAGTAGTTGTACTTGGCGACCTTGACAGGCTTCAGCAAGCGAGCCATGCGACCATCGGGAAGCACAACATACTTGTCAGCGTTAATTACGGCATACTGTTCGGTGTTATTATTATTCATGGGAGAAAGGAGTGGTAAAGTTGTCCGACATCAATGCTTTGTCAACGAGTTTTTTGCGAAAAGCAATTCTTGTTGCGTGAGCGTGACGCTTGTCAAGGTCACTAATGCACGAAATCATTTCGTCAAGTTGCATTTCATTAATGTCGTAGTGTTGCTTGATGTAGTGGTATTTGTTTTCCCAATATTCCTTGGAGTTATTTTCCATAGTAGTGTTTTACAAATCTTGCAACGCCATTCTGCTTAACTGTCGGGGCGAGTCGGACAGAGAAATTGATGCGTTTCGCTCCAGCCCACCCCATGGTGTACATGAGATAAAGCACTTCTGGACTAGGTCTTTGTCCGTGTAACTTGTAATATTGGTCAGAGAGTGTTTCACAGTAGGTTCTCGCCATGGCTCTTGCCACGGTCTCCAATGGCTGTGTAGAGTACGCATATGTCGGCAGTGAAGACTTCGCACGGATGGAGTTGACATAGTTCCATGTGGGTAGCCAGATTTGGTACGATGATACGCTCCTCCCCGCATCGCCAAGTGACGGTATCCCCCGTGTTTCTGCAAACGATATCGAATCGAGTGTCTTGTCAATAGGGTCTGCATTTGCGACCAATACTGAAGCGAGGTAGAATAGGAGTCTCGTGGATACCACATTAGGAAGCCCCATAGATTTTGAAGTAGTCTTTGATTCTGCGGACGATGGCTACACCAGTCTCGGTGTTGTTGAACCTGTCGCTTAGACCCGTACCGTTATAGTTCGTGGTGATGATGGTCGCCCGCTGGTTGGCGGTACGCTCGTCAATAATAGCGAACAGGTCGGTCTCCATGCGTGGGGTCAGACGCTCCTTGCCTAGGTCATCGATGCACAGGATGGTCGTATTAATGAGTCGGTCAAGGATGTCACCATGGTTGCCGTCCTTGAAGCCTTGCTCGATTTTCTGTTCCAACTTACGCATGGTAAGGAACTCAGCGTGACGAGGGTAACATTTAAACCATGCATCGTTGAACATACGCCATGCCGCACGGGTCTTCCCCGTGCCCGTCACGCCATGGAGCAGTACGCTGTCGGTATGGTTGCCTCGGTACTCGCTCAAAGCCTTCTGCATGGCAGGAGAGAGCATCGTATCGATGGTGGCGATGAACGCACTAGGCGTGTTAGGATGCAGACGCTTGAACGCCCACTTATTCTTTTCAAACACATCCTTGTACACATACGGGTACTCAAAGTGTTCCTTGGTCTTGAAGCAGTCCAAGCAGACTGCTACATACGGTTTGAACTTCTCGCTGTGCATGTCCCAGACTGGGACTGCGTCAGCATTACAGTGAATGCATTTAGAAGCCATTGGCGTGGTCTTGTGAGGTTAGGCGTTTTTTGTTTTTGGTGGCGTTGTCGTTCATTACAAAAATGCCCGTCCAGCCAAAGGCAATGCTTTTGTTAATCGATGCAACAGCGGACTCTTCGCTCTGCCACGAGGCCAGCATGCCCAATTGCTCCTTGATGGTCGTAGGCTTCATGGCCTTACGAATCTCTTTGCGGTATCCTACCCACTTCTCCCAAGCATGCTTAAAAGCATCTCCATACGGAAGCACATGTGTATCTTTATCCTCTTTTTTATCTTCTTTACTATATGGGGGAAGTTCATTGCACCCCCCTAGGGAAACTGGGTTCACCCCCCCCGTGCACTTTTTTTCCTCCCCTGCCTTAAGCAGGGCTTGGCGGGCCACCGTCCGCAGGTATCGGACAGAGCCTTGAGCGTTGCTCTCTAGCACACGGGTAATGACACCTGCGTCCAGCAGGTCACCTACGATGTTCTTCACCTGTCGCTGGGATACCCCTAGGATGCGTCCCAGATACCCGTTAGAGGCATAGCACCCGTCCTCCCCATCCAGACCGTCAATGATGCCATAGGCCATCTTAGCGGTCACGGACAGGTTCTCGTGCTCCAGAATTTCCCTCGGGAGCCAAACACCAGTAAACTTGGGGTTCATTATTTTAGGTTCAAGGTGTCGATACTGTAGTCAGAGATGCCAGCGTACTGGTCATGCTCCAGACACAAATTCAAATTCACCAGACCTAGGGAGACCTTCTTCTTGCAAGCCTCCATGAGCGTGTCGCTGATGGTCACCACAGCCACCGCATACGGAGCGGTCTTCTCGACCACGATGAACTGAAAACGGAACGGCTTGCCGTACATCTTTTCAGCCAGCAGGGTATAAAACGCCATCTGTACCCAGTAGCGTCTATCCTGCAATTCGTAGGTAAAGGACTGCATCGAAGCCCCGTTCTGGGTCGTCTTGATGTCCGCTAGGATACCGCACTTGACGCACACGAGGTCGAGTTTGCCCTTACACTTCACGCCCTCCAGTTCGGCAACAATGACCTGCTCCTTCTCGGCCTTGGAGATAATATTCAAAGCCGTGGTATGCGTGGTAATGGCGTTGACGCATCCTTCCACCACCGCACGAGACTCGCCCTTCAAAACGGTCTTTCCGTTGCTCGCTTCCACGAACTGTTCCCAAACCAACTTGTCCGCAGTCTTGCGTCTGTCCAAGCCAAGCGGGGCGAAAGCCACGGTCTTGTGGAAGTTGTTCGGTTCAAGCACCAAGGTATGCACGGCAGTGCCAATACGCATCTCCTCGGTCTCGTCTGGTTGCTCTTGGTTGTTAAAGTGCAATGGCGATGTGAAGAACGCCTTGAACTTCGATGCGTTTAGGTAAGGGAGAGAGCGGTAAGCCTTCTCCGTGATGTTTAGGACTTCGGTATTCATTGTGTGTTTGTTTGTTTGAACAGTACCTGCACCGATGGCTCGATGCTCCAGTACTTCTCAATGGTTATGCTCCAGACTTGGCTGTCGTCAAGCCAGTATCCGTTTTTAGTGAACAAGTCCAAAATTACTTTGACCGCATTGTCGCAGTCGGGCTTAGTCGTTTTTACAATTGTTTTACACTTGTGAATCTTTCGTAAAAGATATTTTGGAGGACTGTAAAGCAATTTAATATGGACTTGTACGGCTCCCTCCATGGGCTTAGCAGGTCTGGCTTCGGCTACCCATGGCTCAAATGTACGCATCCATCCAACAATCTTGCTGTTCTTCATTTTACCCACAAACATCTTGCCCGTCTTAGATTTCAAGACCCGCAAAGCGGCTTGGTGGGTGCTAGTCGGAGGCTCGTGGGGAATAACAAGCCAAGTTTCTGTTTGACCTAGGAAGTCGTGCATATAATGTGTTTTTATGGAATACGAATCCAAGTACGAGCGTGTCAAGTCCGATTCAAAGGATGGTAACCAAGAAAATCTTGAGCCAGAAAAACGCGAAAAGATTGAATGGATGACCAAAGAAGGTCACACCCAGAAGGAAATCGAGGCAGAAGTTAAGGTCTCTAGCCATACCGTTGTTGCTGTACGCCAGCAAATGGGTGACAATGACATCGATATTGGAAATTACAAGCGTCAGACCGCTGACCTGTTTAAGAAAATTGTAATGAAGGGAGCACACAGGCTCAATACCGAGATTGACGACATCCCTATTGGCATGATGCCAGTTTCTTTGGCTATCCTTATTGACAAGATTGCCGTCCTCCAAGACCAACCTACTGTCATTATCGAAAACAGGCTCAAAATTTCTCACGAACATTTGAATAAAATGCTTGAAGGCGAAATTATTGACCTGCCAGACGAGCCAAAATGATTTTTCCGTAAAAGAGATTTTCGTCAAAAATTTTACTGAAGAGGCGATTTAGAAAACTAAGTCAGCCCCATCCGCTCTGCCATTGGGCCGAACCTGCATGCGTCCCGTGCATACGCCCTGTGGCCCCATTGCTTTCCGTGGAACCATGGTATCATTGTTGTAGCCGAGACCGACCAACCCCGCTGTGGGGAAGGCGGGCGAAGCCAACCAAAACAAAAAAACAAAACATGACCAAACAAGAAATGGAAATCAACGACAGCATCGCAAAGATGTTGCTCACGCACGAACTCAACATCGTGTTCACTCCTAAACAGAGTATCGTTGATGACGCAAACGCAAACGCACCCGCTCCTGCTATCACGGAAGAGCGAGTGCTTGAACTAATCCGTGAGCATACCGCCACTGCAAGTGACGCATTAAAAGAATCAATCGAAGAATCAATCGAAGAGAAGTTTACTGACTACGACTTCTCTGATGCTGTTGAGTCCGCTGTCGATGACGCAATCTCTGCCAAAGATTGGGAGTATGAATTGCAGGGGTCATTAGACTATGAGAAGATTGCAAACAAGGTCGTAGATAGTATCGACTGGTCGCAATGCATCAGCGACCATGACATCATCACTCGTGACGACATCGATGTAGACGACATCATGCTGAAGTCGGAAGAACTTAACGAAGATGAAATCGTTAAGCAAGCCGACCTCGCTGACCGAGTCTGTGCCGAGATGAAGCGTGATTGGTTCGCTGAACTAATCAAAGAAGAGATGAAGAAGTTTGTCCTAGAAAAACAACTTCCAAGTCTCGTTGCCAAGGCGATTCATCAACTGTTCGTCCGTGCGTCTGACTACGCTACTGAAATCAAGAAGCCCGATGAAACTTCTGACATTCAACAACGCCAAGACAGTTAAGGGCGAAGGCTACGGGTATCGCACCGCAATTATGTATCTGGCTCCATCAGATGCATCGGGCGTTACCAACACATGCAAGTTTGCGACACGAGAGTGTCGCAGGCTCTGCCTGTATGAATCTGGACACTCTCTCGTATTCAAATCTATCAATGAGGCTCGTGTTAAACGAACCAAGTTGATGGTTGAAGATGCGGAGAGTTTCTTCAAACAACTGAAGCGTGAAATCAAGAATCACATTGCCAACAGCAAGAAGCACAAACTCAAGCCTTGTGTGCGACTCAATGGTACAAGTGACATCTTCGACAAGCACTTCATCTCTGTAATAGATACATTCCACGAGACTCAATTCTACGATTACACGAAAGATTATCGTAGGATGCAGAGTTTCATTCGTCAGAAAGAGTTGCGTAATGGATTCCCAGAACGCTACCACCTAACTTACTCTCATTCGGAAGGTCGATTGACTGAAAGCCTAGGTATTCTGACGCAGGGATACAATGTTGCAGTAGTCTTTGCGTGTAAGCGTAAAGAAGAACTTCCACTGACATGGAATGGATTCAAGGTTCTTGATGGAGACATCAGCGACCTTCGATTCCTAGACCCCCACACCGATAACAACGGCAAAGGGTTTGTCATAGGACTTCGTGGCAAAGGCCATGCTACGAAAGCCAAAGCGAAACAAGGAGCCTTCATCAACCCAAACCAAAACACATAACACAAACATGGAACAAGTAGATATGGTCGGCACGACCTATACGGATTGCACAATCCGAGTGCGTATGCGGTGCTCATTCGCAGACAATAATGAGCGTATGTTGGTGTCACTAGACACCATTAATAAGTGGCTGAACAACATAAACCATTGGCAGGTAATGCTGATGCCCGAGTCATTCGGGCCGTCAAGCGACATGCCATTCCTGTGTGAGAACACAATCATCGACACTGTGGATGTCACCGCAACACGGTACATCCAAGAACCTGTGTCGATGTTTAACGAACGCATGGAATCAGAAGGGGAGGAACTGCTGTGAGTCTCATCCGATGCTTCTGGTGCGGAACATTGCTCCTGCCGTCCGCAACCTGCTGTTTCAACTGCCTTAATCACCCAAAACTATGAGCCTCGACTGGCATCTCCCTTGCAACGAGAACACGGCTAAACATCACGGCAAAGAATTGCCCCACGAACACTTCCAATACCTCACCAGCGAGGGAGAGATGTGCAATTGGGTCGAAGCAACCTGCTTGGTGTGGACGCAACTAGGTTTGCAGTATGACACTGCGAACAATCCGCTCAATGAAGACAACTTCAAAGAGGCTCACCGCCGACTTAACATTATGAACGACCTAGGATGGACTAACACATTCCATGTCGGAGATAAGAAACATAAGTTGCGACCAACAGACTTACTAAATCTGTGGGGCTTGCACACGAATGTTTCGCATAAGTCCAAGCGAGAATGGAACGATTGGCTCATTAAAGCACTATCACGAGAAGCAGGAGACGACCTAGGTTCATTTCGACGCAACCACGAGATGACCAAGGAAGACCCAAGCCTTGAGAACATGTCGCTTTACGATGCAGTCAAAAAGATTGCTGATGCCGAGGCAATTAAGCCT
>Ga0049081_10000054_pt1 | contig 39742 bp, 48 predicted proteins | sample GreLakmeER78MSRF_FD_66717 | JGI IMG/M metagenome (GOLD analysis project Ga0049081, IMG submission 66717) | Freshwater lentic microbial communities from great Laurentian Lakes, MI, USA - Great Lakes metaG ER78MSRF | ecosystem: Environmental > Aquatic > Freshwater > Lake | place: Great Lakes...
ATCAAACCTGTCCGACCTTTCTATACTGGAATAATTTAAGACTTCCCTTGCGCAAGCTACAGGATTTCTTGGAATCTTTTCTTGAGTAATCTTTTTCGGCATATTTATATTATATTATTATAATATAAATATGCCGAATTTCAATCTGAGTCCTGAATTATTGCAAGATCAAGTTGAAAAAGAATTTAAAAAATTGAAGTGGCCTGCAATTAAATTGGAAAATGCATGTGATAATTCAGATAAGAAGAAATTTGCTCTTAATAATACTCAGCAATTTGTAAGTAATTACTTTACTCCAAAAAATCCTAATGGAATTCTCTTATTTCATTCAGTTGGTTCAGGTAAAACATTGAGCGCTGTTAGTACTGTTAAAAATTTTCAAGAACAAGGATTCAATGCGATTTGGATAACTAGAACTACCCTAAAGAAAGACCTTGATAAAGCGCTGATACTTCTTCCTACACCGAGTTCCTTTCCTGTATACTCCTACAAACAGTGGAGTAACATATGTAAAAGAAAAGGTGAAAATTACAGGGATTTACTGGAAAAAGCTAAAAAGATTAATCCTAAAACTAATGACCCTTTCTATAAAACTGTAATTATTGTCGATGAAGCTCACAAATTGTACACGAAAGATCTTAAACCACAGGAGCTCCACAGCATTTCTGTGATACAAGAACGGGTCTTTGAATCGTACTTAAATTCCGGAGAAAATAGGGCTCGCATTGTATTAATGACAGGTACGCCCGTAACTGAAAATCCAATCGAGGCTATTCAATTATTTAATTTATTATTAACTAAACCAGGGGATCGTTTTAATATTTCTTCATTTACCAATTCATTTATTGACTCAGACGGCGAAGTAGTTGAATCAGAAGTTGAAAAATTTAAAAATAAAACAAAAGGGTTAATTTCTTACATAGATATGTCAGGTGACAAATCAAAATTTGCCCAGATAAAGTACACTGAGGTTTTTGTTCCTATTTCCGATGAATCAATTGAAGCTAAAGCTGAATGTAATGAAGTATATTCAAGTTGTATAAAGAACGGATTTAATCGTTTTGAATGCAAATCTGCAAAAGACCGATGCTTATTTAAAAATAAGGTCCAAGCCAGTACTAAAGGTAAAAGTCAAGTTAGTTTACTTCGCAAGAAATGCAAGATCGATATCATTGAAGTACAGTAAAAAATTTATAAAATTACACAAATATTATAAATTTTTAATTAAGCGAATTATTCGTCCTCGTCCTGGATAAGCAATTCAGTATCACTGTCGATAGAATTATCAGAATCTGACATAAAGCACGAATCTTCTAAAACCTCTCTTTTACCTGTTTTTTCCAGGCGAATCTGGCAAACTTTCCATGTAAGACCCCATCGATCCGCATTGAACCACACCCCGACACATTCAATTGCTGATAATGCAGAAGTTCCCTTAACAAGTAAATTACAAACATCGTCACTGTTCTTAATTGAAAGTTGAACTTTTTCAGAGTCAAAGAATTTGGCCTCGATAGTGTCATTTTTAAGAGGAATTTTAATTCTGATAGTTGGAGGGAAAGCATTGTTTTTTGATAATTTAAGCATAGGAGCGTATTCGCATTCTCCATTGTGCCAATTATTTTCTTCCGCGAAAACCACCATTTTCGAATCAAGATCTTTAATTTTTTTAATAAGTTCTTGATTATCGCCAAGACTAAAATTTACCTCAAGTTGTCCGTAATTGGATACTTTTGTATCAAAAGGAATTCTTAACTTTGGAAGTTTTAAACCAAGATTTTTCTTGAGATAATACATATTTAGAAATCTACGTCCAGCTGTTTGTTTTGTGTTTGAAAATTTTAACGCCGAAAAATCTACTTTGTTTACTTCGATGAATGTTGTTTGTTCTTTATTATAGCTCATTGTTTGTTAATTAATATTTAAGTTATTTCTTTAACTTGAAATAATTTAACAACTTTTTATCATAAAATATTTTTTCATAATATATAATTATACAAATGGAATTGGCTAAAAAAATCAAAACAATTACGTCTAAAAAGAACAAGACAATTACGTCTAAAAAGAACAAGACAATTACGCCTAAAAAGAATTCATTTACAGAATTTCTTAAAAAAAATAGTATCAAGAAATTAGTAGCAGCATTAATTTTATCAGGTATAGGTTCAGCTTTAATTTCAAAAATATTATATTATAAGTTTAAAACTACCAGTAAAAATGTTTCAAGTATTCCACTTTTCCCAGGTGCTCTAGCTAACCCCCGTGACCCAGATACCCTAAATGAAACCCACTTTCCTTTATCTGTAAAATCGAATGAATATAAAAACCCAGTATCTAAATTTGATCCAAGACGTCTTTTATATCAAATGAAATGATTGGCGAAAAAAATTAAAAATTATAAAATAATTTTTTAATTTAATTCATCTGAATTTGATTCAGTGTCAGTATCTGTGTCAGAACCGATATCATCAATCTCTATAAGGCTATTCTCGAATTCGATTACCTGTGATATAGATATTTTTGGTATTTCAACACGTTCTTCTTCTGTGAAATCTGTAAAGATATTTTTTATAGTCGGTAAAATATCAAGAAATTCTTGCGTTGCTCCCCAATCTTCAATTTTCTTACCTTTTTCTACAAGTTTCAAACCTTTTTTAATACCAATACCGGGGATCCCGCTTGGATAAAAATCACAGCCAGAAGCAATAGAAATTTCTAAAAATTCATTTCGACTTAAATTTAAGTCTTCTAGAATTGTTTCAGGAAGATACTCAACGTATTCATTTTTCGAATAAACAAGTAATTTCTTGCATCCAAAAACAAATGTGTCATAATCATTAGACATTGCAAAATCTACTTTTCCTATTTTACTAAAATAAGAACATAGTTTTTCTGCTTCACTTGGCGCTGTAACCCATCTAACCCCCGATTCATTAAATAATTCTCTAAGCAATTGATTGTCCTCTTCCGTGATAAAGATTGTTTGTGTTTTTTTACGAGCTTCTCTGGTTTCTTGTTTTTCTTTTGGATGTTTTCCATCAAAAATGTAAATAGGTGAAATATTGTGTTTTTTAAATAAGCTAATTTGTGTTTTAAAATTGTTTATAAATTGTTCTGTAGTTGAAAGATACTTGAATTTGAACATATAGATAGGAGCATCTATAGCTACTGTCAGTCCAGAATAGTCACTCATTTTTTTAATAGTCCCGTAAGATTTTACAAATGATGATAAGCCTTTAATACCCATAGAATTAATTAATAATAAAGTTTTATTTTTAACTTTATCATCAATTGCGATTATTTTTTTAATGTGGATTTTCTAGCAATAGAACTACTGGAACTACTAGAACTTGACTTCAAAGATAATTTACCAAAAGTTTTTGCAATCTCTGCAATATCTAAAAGTTCATCAAGGCCAATATTTCTTCTTAGATATGGACCATCTACATTCCTTTTATAAGTCGCTTTTGCCTGAGAATTGGTAGTAGTAGGAAGTTTTTTCCCTTTTGGCGCAGAGTTCATTAATTCCACTGCTTTGGAGAATGCTGCTTTTCTTGCTTTAGTTTCTTTACTAGTTTTCATTTGATATAATATAAAAATATAAAATAAATTATTTCTTATTTTTTTGCAAATTTATCTGAATTTTTTATAGTACTCAATCTACCAATTGATTTTTTACTCTTATTTGAAGACAACGAATTCTTATTTGAAGACAACGAATTCTTATTTGAAGACAACGAATTCTTATTTTTAAAGTCTGACATTTCAGATTGTATTTTACGTCTAGAAATATTCGCAGCAACTTTAGCTGCAGCTTCTTCTTTATCTGTGTCTTTTTGTTTTATTGGTCTTTGAAAAATAGTGGCAAGATTGACCATATATATATAATTTAAGAAAATAAAATAAATCATTTTAAATTTCATTCCTATTGCTAGTCTGAAGTGACTCATGTAAATTTCTCCCGTTTTCATATTGATCTTCTTTACCAGAACGCATATCGCCGTAGAGAAAGTCTTTGATATCATCATTGTTACTAGGAACTGTGTAAAATTGTCTTCTTGAATTTTGAGTCTCAAACACGTCATTAACATCCTGGTACAAATTTATATCGAAATTCTTCTCTATCTCTCCGCGAATTTCAGCTGCTTCTGGTGTTTTTTTCGAGTAGTTAGGAGCATTTTTTTGAACAGTATCCATAATACTTGGGTTCATAAAAGGATTATTCTTTGTAGGAACTAAAATTTCTGTTTCAGAATCGAATTTTTCTTTATACTCTTTTGGAATTCCAGGGGCGTAGTCTTCTTTTGAAAAATTATGGTAAATAAAATATGTTAAACCTAACGGAATCGCGGCAAGTAATAAAAATTTGGGATCACTTTGATAAAGTGAAAGAATAATGGCAGTATAAATTCCAAATCTAACAATAGCATTTAATTTTTCTTCGAATAAGAGATCCTTTGTAATAAAAAATTCTAATATCCTATCTTCTCTAAATAAAATAGTCAAGTCATTTGCCCAGAAAGGATCCACTACAATCATTGCTTATATACATTGCGCATATAAAATATTTAGCGTTTTAAACCAGATAAAAAAATAAATTTCTTTAATAATTACAATAATAGAATGAAATCTAATCTATATGAGATACTTCCAGGCATATTTACAGGGAATTACAATTCATTTGAAATAAAAAGTATTATTTTAAATCTTTCAGGTGAATCTTTAGAATTAAATTTCGATTTACCAAAAAATACAACTACGTACAACTTCAATCTAAATGTGAAGTGGAATTTATCTAAAAATATCACTAAAATACTTAATATTTTAAGAGAAGCAAATAATTATGCAATAGACATATTGATTTATGATAATAATAAAGAAATGTCTTCAAGTATTTTAGTGATATATCTTATTAAATACTACTGTTATTCAATTATAGATGCTATCGACTTTGTAATATGCAGATTTCCAGGCGCACTTTACAATAAACGAAATTTAAAATTTTTATCAGAATTTCAACACTATTCTAGAGAAAATGACAAATCAATTCAGTCTAGATCCAAATTAAGACTGCCAAGCGAGCCAGCTATGTTACTTGCTGATTCTTTTAGTTGATTTAGATCGATTTCTCCATTTTCTACTTTAGTTTTAAGGGACTTTGTAGATTTTTCTATAATACTACTGAAGTCAATGCCTCCAACTACTTTTGTCTCTCCTCCCATTAAACTACTTAGTAGTTCTGACGGATTAATCATTGATAAGTCTTTGCCTTCTAAAGACTTCTGGATATCTCCAGACATTTCTTTAATAATATTACCGAATATACTGCTTGACATTAATTTTTGAATTGAATCTAAACTGTTTTTCGACCCATTTAAATTCCCTTTTGGCGTAATAAGGACCGCTAATTCTGAATTTGAAATACCAGCTTTTGATCTCTCTAAAATTTCAGGAGTTTTGTCTTTTTTAACAATCCAAAATAAATTGTGAAGATATTTCCAGTTCAATTTAGCTTTACTTGAGTTGATACCATTCAATTTAAATAGGGTTACTTCTTTTAAACAATTTTCCTTGCAATCAAGGAAGTCGTCGATTACTTCTGATACATCCTCGAGGTAACAAAGTAAAATGCTGCTTTTTTTGATTTTAAAAATTTTAAGTGGTTGATTAGTTATTACATTGTATTCATTTAAAAATTCTTGATGAATTTTACCAAATAACTTTATTTGTTTTGTTGTATATGCAGCATCTGACATTATTACTTTTATATTGTAATTTTAAAATCATATTTAAACCCATGCAACCATAGACTTTTTGTACGTGAAAAAAACCCATACGTTTTTATATGGGTTTTTTAGTGTTTTTTAGTGTTTTTTAGTGTTTTTTAGTGTTTTTTAGTGTTTTTTAGTGTTTTTTAGTGTTTTTTAGTGTTTTTTCAGATAGATAAATGATTAAATTGGTTTGCTAAAATATTACTTGATTTAGATATATTCTTTACAGAATTTTTAGTCCATTTTCCATTTCTTTTTGGAATCAGATATTCATTTAGAATATCTGATATCATTTCTGCTGAAATCAAGACAGTGTCGGTTTCAACATTATTTTCTTCAAATACTACGCTGACATAAAAGTCCGGGCTTTTATTATAGATATTTAATAAATGATAAAGGGCTTCAGTAAACATTTTAGAACTAAAATGTTTATTATGAAATCGATTAATAAACATTTTAGTTTCCTGTTCGATTTCGCATGGAATTAAAAATCTTTTACCAATAAATTGTGTTTTATATCCATAAGGAGCAACTCCGATAAAGTCTCCTCGACTTCTTTTGAAAGCAATTGATCTTTTCACTCTTTCAGAAAGAAGATCAATTTCAAGTTCGGCTGCACTCACCCTCATTCGGAATGAGTGTCTTCCAGAACCACTGCTTAAATCAATATTATCAGCTACAGAGATTAAATTAATGTTGTTAGAATCAAGTATCTTCATAAAATTAAGTGCGTCAGCTGTATTTCTGGAAAAACGATCAACAGAATAAACTAGAATAGTAATGTTTTTTGAACCTGTTATCAATTTTCTTAACTTTTTCAAGTTCTTCATTGATCTTCCAGACCCAGTTTCTGTGATAATTTCAGTAACTGTTAAATTATTTTTAACACAGTAATCTTTGCATGATGAAGTTTGAGCTTCAAGAGATTGAGCTTTTGAACTGATTCGAGAGTAAATAATGACTGACATTTGTATTATAAATTATTATTGAATATTATATTCAATTTTTTTATTTTAAAATATCTTGAACATATTTATTTTCAGGCAAAGTTTTCGCATCCATTGAAAGCCTATCGAATTGCTTGTATTCATTTATTCCTTTTGTATTTTCACCTAAAACTGCAAATTCTGGAATAACTTGGACTATTCTATTGAAATTTGCACCTTGATACTTATTTTCCCTGTTGTCATCGTGTCGCAATTTAACATTAAGATTATCAGAAGTTGTTCTGACTTTATCTCCTTCTAATTTACCAGACATATAATTTTGCAGGTCGCTAAGAACTTCTTTGGTAGTTGAAAACATTGTATTATCAAATTGCTCTCTTGATTGTTGACGGATATTTCCATTTGGAGCACTTATATAATTTTCAATTTCAATTTTACATGATTCCCTTGTCTCTTCTGCAGAATAATTTATAGGTTTTTTATTTTCAGTTTGACTATTGCCAATATGACTATAAAGATTGGTATCTTTAATAGTAGTTCTAGGACATTCGATGTCTTGTTTTTTCAATCCAAGACTTGTATTTTTTGGCATACTTATATAACTTTGATTTGTTGTATCACGTTCTTGGTCTCTGATTTTAATAGAATCTTTTTTAAGAAAATCAGTTTGATAATTACTTGCTTGTGAATTTCTAAATCCAAAAGACTTGTCAGAATTTAATGTGGAAGTTTGTGTAAGAGAAGAAAATATATCTTCTAAATCTTTAGTTAATCTTGTAGTTTGTTTAATCATTGAAGGATCTGAACCTGGGTTAAGCCCCAATGCAGATTCTGATAAATTTTCTTTTCCATTTATAAAATTTTCTCTGATAGCTGCTTTACTCTGTCCTTCTACTATGTACCGTGTAGGCGAATTTTCAACTATAGTTTCTGGGCGATTTTTGTTAAAACTTTCAAATAAGCCCCGTTCAGAACCTTTTTGGCCTTCTACAATTCTTCCAGAATAACTTTGTTTAGGATTAACTTCTAATTCATCGATAGTTTTATATGTTGGTCTAAGATTATCTGCAAGAATATAAGTCTCTTTTATTTGTGCAGCTGGAAGTAAATCAGTTTTAAGATTACTTTGAACATAACTTGAAAGATCAGGATTAAATTGAGCACCATAAATATTTTGTTTTTCAGGAACAAAAAAAGACGAAGCTTCTGTTTTACTTTGATAAAGTGGACTATTTCCTGTAAACATCCCAACAGTGTCAATGTCTTTGTTCGATTGTTTAACAGAACCACCAAAGAATGGTTGCATATTATTATGAGAATTGACAGGGACATTGCCTCCAGCTAAACTGCTGAAATTTGAAAAATTTTCTTTTGTATCAGTAAAAATAGTAGTATTGGAATTTTGTTGAATACCTCCTATATCAGATGTTCTAAACATTGGTCCTGATAAAATTTGACTAGCTTTATCTATTGTTTGATTTTCAGTAACACTTGGAAGCACAGTCTGGACTGTCCTTTGGGGGATAATTTCTCCCTTACAATCTACTTGGCAGCTCGTGTTAAACAGATTAGGTACAATGTTGGTAAGCTGAGTATTTTTAGATTTATCATAACGTTTATCAGCTTTTTCTTGGAGTTTAATTCTGTTCAATTTGGTGTCTTTAGAAGAGTAAATATTATCACCAACGCTTTTAGAATTTTCAGATTTTTTTGTTCTTAGTTGTTCAGAGCTTCTTGATTCTTTTTCTGATAAACTATAAGCAGTATATCCTATAGCAAAAATTATCGGGATAGTTAGATCCATAAGAAGTTTTGTTAATATTCTATATATATAAAAAAAATATCGAATGAACTTTGACTTTCAAAAACTTACAGTATTGTAGTAAGAATCTATAAAGTGATCATATAATGAAAAGTTAAATAAAGTTGTTTTTCCGAGAATTTTTTCTGTGGATGTATGTGTAAAACGTATAGGAAGTGGTAATTTGGCCACAGCATCATCTCTATTTACACAGCGTATGCTTTTTTTTATAGATGCAGCAAACTTTGAATTGCCTACCCGAGGACACCCAAAAGTAACTAACTCTGCTCGTTCTCCTAGAACTTTTTGCGAATACGCCATCATCAAGGTTGCAAGAGCAGCTCCTAGAGAGTGTCCTGTAAAAAATATTTTAGTATCTAGTGGAAACTCGTTGATCATTTTAATTATATTATCATATCTAAAATTCTTAGATAATAGACCATGGAATCCTTTGTGAACTTTGCCTTCAATAAATTTATCCGTGGTTCTTACAAATACACAGTCAATTAAAAAATCTTTTATAGAACTTGTTCCTTTAAAAGTTAAAATTAAAATATTATCAAAGTAAAATGTACTATAAACAAGATCCCCATTGTCAATATTATATAAATTAAATCTTTTTTTGTCTTGTCCCCAGTAATCCAAAGTTTCATAAAATGAACTATTATATTTATATACTAAAGAACATAATATAATAAATAAAAGTATCTTATTTTTTTCAGTAGTAAATTTTCTGAAAAAAATACTTTTTATAATTACTGGATTTTCTGATAAAATCACATCTGAAAATAATGAAGCGACTATATCATCATTTTGATCGAATACTTTATTGACAATATACTTATTTGCAAACATACTCTTGTATATCTAAAATAAGAGAATAAAATTTAATCTCTTATCTTACTGAAAAATTTTAAAATAAAATTTAATCTCTTATCTTACTGAAAAATTTTAAAATAAAATTTAATCTCTTATCTTACTTACTGAAAAATTTTAAAATAAAATTTTTCTTTTTTTTCTCCACTAATTTAATACTTTTTGAATTTTTATAAATATCAAAAAGATCATAGAAACGTTTTTCTCCGTTAACTTTTATAGAAATAAGCTGATCATATTGTCTGAATTCAAGATTTTCTCTAGGGTTTCGTGAATTTGCTATAAAATTAGCTTGATTATCTCGTTTAATTGCTTCAGAAAACACATTTGTTCTTTCCTTTGAACGTATTCCTGAATGTTCTCCTGTAATTTCCCACGTATTATACTTGTAGGTATCGCACGTTTTCTTAGTAGATTGTGTCAAATTATTACTTTTACGCTTTTCCCTATTTTTAAGATATAAATCACTATAATATTTAGAAAAATCATTAATATTGGTAAAAGGAGGAGACGAAACGTTATAAAGCCCGAGAATATCATTTGTTTGATTCATATTGTCGCGTAATATATTAGCAATTTATTTTTTTAAATGGATTTTATTATTGTTCAGATTGAACTGTTGCGGCCGTAGAATACAGAATGGCTAAATCTTCCATTTTAAGAAATAGTTTTATAAAATAATAAATGCTGAGTATACTTGATTTTGTATTGGAGAAACTCGGTTCAAGATAAAAAATAAAGTTAACAGAACTTTGAAATAGTTTTTTGTATTTTTTTTTTATTTTATAAATTGTATGAACGAGTTGCCAGTAGAATTGACAAATCAGATAGGGCTTTATTTAAATACAAAAGATTTTATTAATTTATCTAAAGTAAATAAATACCTAAATAAATTAATAGGAAGCGATAATATTTCATGGAAATTTAGATCACTTGTAGATTATTCAGTTACTTTGAACGGGAATTTTAAGACGTATAAAAGTAAATATATTAGTTTATATAATAAATTATGCATAAATTGTCATCGCCAAACAACGGTTATTCATAAATTTAAGAATATAAGAATATGCAATAAGTGCCAGAAAATTTGCCCTGAATACACCTTGATAACTAAAAGTTCTGCAAAAAGAGAACTTTTTCTAACTGATTTTGATTTTAAAGGGGTTAAATACTTTGAGAAACCAAATTCATGGAATACACGTAGAAAAATAAAGGTATATCTTTTATCCGAGCTAAAAGACCGATTAAAATACAGATTCGATAGCGAGCGAGATATGATATTTTATTGTGAAAATAAAAGAAAAGAAAAATTCAGAAGACAAATACTTTATATTACTAAATTTTCAATTTTAAGATCTCTTTTAGAAGTAAAATTCAATATAAATATATTGCTTTTCTCAGATTTTATAAATCATTATACTAAAGGATTATTTAGAAGATACATCTTAAATATATCATCTAAACAAAATGATGATTTGGCAGAGATTTTGATATATAAAATAATAGAAATGAAATTCTTATCTGATTTTAATTATGATCTGCCAAATTTAGATTACACGTACTTTAAAGATCTTCTTAAAGATATTTTATTTACAACTGATGTTGACGATTTCGATAATTACAATATATATATCCGAGAGCAAATAAATAATATAAAAATAGAATATAGCTCTGCTTTTCAAAGAAAGCAGGAATTATCGGAATATTTTGCAAATATTTCTTATTCTCTTTTCGATTATCCTATTAAAAATTATATTAAAAACGGGGTAGGTATTTTAGAGGAAATAAAGCTAGATTATATAGAAGAAAAGTTTATCATGGAAAATATGGATTTCTTAAGTATAACATATGATATATTTCATGGAAAATCTAAGAAAGAAATTTACAGTATTTGCGTTAGAGACTGGGTTGATGACGGTAATAGTCTCCCAGAAGAACTACACCAGAGATACAAAATAAATAATTAATTTTCTGAAGTCAAAGTTAAAAAAATAAGAATTTATGAATATAAATGGGTGATAATTTATATTCAAGAAAACGTGTTATTGACAGTATAAAAAATAATTTAATTGATTTTCAAATTCAAACTGCTTTTGATATTCTTAAAATTGAAGATGAAACGCCGTTAAATATAGCTACTGATAATACCAGTTTTGATATAGTCTCAAGAAAATATGGAGTATTGAAAACTATCAGAGGTTCTGGAAAAACTAGGACAATTGTCGCAACATGCAAGGCATCATTCGGAGATTCGATCGATGAAGCCGATAAAATTAAACGCGGTAAAGCAGTATCGCGCGATATGATCCGAGAATATCAGCCCCCTATTTTAGACATGTATTATACGCGCACAAATTTAGTGGTTCTTCCCCCTATGCTAATTCCGAACTGGGAAAAAGAAATGAGATTACTTAATGTTAAATTTATTAAATTGAAAAAAAAGGATGATTTTAAAGAGATAAATATATCTAAAGCACCAGTCATAGCACTACTTTCATCATTCAATTATTCAGACTTTTTGAGGAATAACAGGGATACTATATGGAATAGGGTAATTATCGAAACCAATTTGTCTCCTGAATACTATTATATGTCAGCTAATTTAAAATTTATATTTTCATGGGCTTTGCTTTCCGATAATGATGCTTTCCATATATCTTTTCAGAATTATATTATAAACAGTGCTTTCGATTTTGAAACATTTATTGGTAATTCTAATCAAGAAGAATATATGAAGACAAAATTTATTGCGGTAAATAAAACTTATAAATTTTTTAATGATAATTCAGATTTTTATTTGCGTTCGGGATTATTATCTGATCAAAAAAATACAATTGAATATATAAATGATCACAAAGCAAATAATAGCTTTGAAGAAACAAGGATTAAAACTGTTTCAGAAAATATAATGAATATTTCAAATGAGAATTGCAGCATATGTTTTGACGAATTTAAACTCCCAGTTTTATTTAAATGCTGTTTAAATATAGTCTGTGCTAATTGTGTTTCATCGCATATCATTTCTACTACACGAAATGATAACTATTTTAATTGTATAATGTGTAGGAGTCAGATTTCTTTGAGAAATAGGACAATATGCATCGATATTCCTATAATCGCACAAATTTCACCTTATAAGTCGAAAAAAGATACTGTCATCGACGTAATATCAAAAGTATTATTAAAAAAAACATTATTATTACATGATGCTTCGAACAATGACAATTTACCTGATCCTAAAATTTATGATATTCCTAAAGGAGTAAATGATATCGTAAAAATGAAAAAAAAATTATCCAAAGAACATCATTATTTTATCAAAGGAAATATAATAGATATTCTTATAGCAAATAGAACTGGGATTTTTGATAATATTACAGATATCATCGATATTCGCATAAAACCATCAGATACTGATGAAATTAACAGACTAAAAGATATCTTCTTAAAATTATCAAGAAACTCGGAAATTCCTCTGACTATTCACACTTTCGAGACAAGTTAAAAAGAAAAATATTTTATTAATTATGATGAATACTAATATAATTCTTGATATTGCAAAAAGTAAAAAACAATTAGTTTTTGACAATATTATATGTAAAAATACAACAGTTATTATAGATTTCTATAATTGTTATTGCACTTTGATTAAATTTTGCAAATTTAAAACCTTTTCTTTAGAAACTTATCAAATTTGCATGGAAAGAATAATTACTGCTATTGCAGGAAGAAAAACTATTATTATCGCTAAAAATATTTTTGAAGTTGATCTTGAAATTATTCGAGAATTGACTAAGCGGTATAAAAACATCACGTATATTGTAGTGGAAGACACTTGCGAAACCAAAAGTATAAATCGCGAAAGAGATGATTATGTTTGTTTACTATATCATCTATTATTACCAGAAAAATCACTTGTTATTTCCAATGATAAATATTCAAATTTTTATAAATTAATTAATTCTGTGAAACCTTTTAGAATTACTACAATTTATAATAATGAAACATCTTCCGTAGAAATCAATGAGGCATCTATCAAAGAATATAATAAAAGCCTTGTTCACGATCATGTTAATCGTACTGGATTTAAATTCAATAGTTTAGATAAATTTGAAATTTTTCGTAAAAAAATCAAATAAAACTCATTGACAAATATTAAATTTTGATATTTGTCAAAATCAAGTTAAAGAAATAAAATAAAAGAATAGTAATATGGAACACTTGCGTCTTGATCGAGCTTATCAAACTCCTTCCGCCAATGGAAGTTCAATTCAAAGTAATTATCCTAGTGCCAATTCTCCTCAATTAAGCGTGATTCAAGAACAAGGTATCGTTTACACCGATACCCCTCATTATATTACAGTAAATTCTAGTTCTAGAGACGCATCCAAGTATCCATTGCATTATGATTACAGGATTAATTTAAATAACGACTATAGAAATATCGTAAAAGTTTCACTGGTTTCGGTATTATTTCCTAATACAGCAAATATTTTAGACGAGCCCTATCTTACAATCGATCTAGGAGAATTGAATTTTATTGATTTTGAATCAGCAACTACACGTCATCACGGGTTTTGTATGCTACCATTGAAAGCTTCGTCTAAAACAATTGGGGGGTTTATTAACCCAGAACTCTCTGTTGCATGCCAAACTTCGTTGGAGTTGAAAACTCCAATAGCACGACTAAGTAGTCTTGCTGTAAAAATCAGGGACTATAATGGAGATATCTACAATTTTGGGAATGCTGGAGGTTCTACAGCTAAAGCAGAACAACACGCATTCATGCTTAAAATCACATGCAGGGAGACTTCGAGAAAACAGATGAATAATAGAATTGTATTGTAACATGTTTAAAATCTAAAAAAATAATATCGAATTTATATAAATCGCATGAATTACTTGAAACAGCTTAAAGATTTTTGTGATTTATATAAATTAGAATTCCCTACTTTTCAGGCAAATTATCACTGCAATTTAGTTAGTTATACTGTTTTTTGGTACAATGAAAAAGCACATACTACAATGTATTATTTTAATGAAAACGACCCCATTAAAAATTGCGTATTATTCTTAGCGAAATGGTTACGCAACGAAGAAAATTTCTTAAAATTGCTCAATATTGATAATTTAGATTACATGATGGTATGAGTGTAATTTAGATTGCATGATGGTTTGAAATTTATATTTATTCGATTAAATTTCAAAATAAAGATAAATAGCCAATGTAATAAGTAAAATGGATCGATATCTTGACAAATTTAATTACGAGAAAGATTATAGAAATAAAACACGCCCTGAAGAATTTACAGATCAAAAAAATATTGATGATATTATAAATAATATCATGATAACTGTCAAAGACTCTATTAAAGATCCTAATAAACAATTGAACATAGACTCTACATTTATGGCAAATTTTAATAAAATTGCTGCTACAATTTATAAACACGAAGGAGAACACAGCGATCTTCATGTCATCAATGGTATTGTGTCAAATGAGATGATAAAATATATACTTAAAAAACCTGAAATTTTTTTATCAGATACACTGCTTCCAAAAAAAACAGAAGATTTTATAAATATATCAACACAGATTTATAGTCAAACTATAAAATTATCTGAAAATCATACTAAAATTAACTTAAAAAATATTGTTTCTATTCAAATGAAATCAATCATGCTTGATTATATATCAGATTATACAGTAAGCGAAGATTACAACACATTGGTATTTCAAGAAAAATTAGCAGAAGATAAAGATTTATGGTCTCAAGAAATTTTAATTCAAGTAGAACCTGGAAATTATACAAAAGAACAATTTATAGAAGAAATAGCAAATTTAATGAATGAGAACAGTATATCAAAAAATATTTATAATTTAACTTTTAACAGTATTACATCAAAGTTATCTTTATTTTCTTCTAAAGCACCATTTATAGATAATAAAAAGGATTTACTTCGAGCTCAGATCAATGCCGTAGAGAAAAATATGGTTTTTAACATAATCAGTGAAAAATCAAATATTTTATCGATACTTGGCTTCAGTGAAAATAATTATAAAAATAAAAATATTTACAATGGGTGCGATCGATATAAATTACAAAAAAATAAAAATATACATATTGATATTAGGGGAAATAAAAATGACATGGAAGATCTCGTCAAATTATTTAATACTGAAGTACCTTGTCAAATAGGGAACCTTGTAAATTTTGAAGAAGAAAATATCATAAACTTTGACCACGAAGAAAACTTTGAAGATTTGATTGTTTTCTTTTCAACTTCTGAATCTCAGGATACAGAGTTTGAAATTGTTTTAAAAGTCAACTATTGTCAATTTTCAAAAATAAGTTAAAAAAACAAAATTAATAAATAATAACAAGAATGATTAAAATTAAAAGCACTTCTAAACGTGGTCGCAAACCTAAAGAAATCAATTTTGGAATGAACAGCATCAAAGAAGAACCCGCACTGTCTTGCTTAGAAGAAAAAATCATATTGCGCCTTCCTATCACTTTAGAAAGAATAAAGGAATTATCATTTTCATCAATTAATCAAAAACAACATGTTCCAAATAGTAATAATTTGGAGAAAAAACATATAGAGCCTGTTGTAAATAAGTATAATTATACTTATAACGGGGCTAAAGGTAAACAAATCGAGACAGTTATATATGATACTATAAATTTATTCCCTTCTGAAATTGGAGTAGAAGAATTTGCACGTATTAAGTTGACGAACACTGATATAGCTTGCTGGTGGTGCACATATCAATTCGACACTTATCCCGTGTGTATGCCTGATAAATATATCGGCAAACAGGACATATTTAAAGTCCATGGATGTTTTTGTTCTTTTAATTGTGCTCTAGCTTTTAAAATGGAAAAAAATATAAAAGCTGATCAATATCTTGTTTCCTTTATGCATAAAAAATTAACTGGTTCTTTTAAATCTATAAAAAAAGCTCCTTCTCCGTATTGTCTCAAGAAATTTGGAGGCCCAATTTCTATCGAAGACTACCGCAAAACTTTTCAGACAGGGAGAGATATATCTATTCATATTTCTCCTATGGTTTTTATTCCATATCAAATAGAAGATTCTAGATCATCTGAAATGTTGCGTAATAATGTTATAAAATTCAATGATGATACTGATAAATATACTTCTAATAGTTTAAGTTTATCTAAAATTAAAGACGCATCTAAAAGACAAAAAATAACTAAATCGACAAAAATCGAGAGCAATTCTAATACTCTTGATAAAATAATGGGTTTTAAATAAAATTAGTTTAATTTTCATTATTATTTAATAAAATAATAATAATAAGAATATGGAATTGGATAATAGTGCAATTGGCCTGATTATCATAATATTAACATTGGTTACAGTAATGTTCGTAGTTTTTACTAATTACAATGAAATAAACTATCTCAAAACTAAAATTGATAAATTGACAGCAATTACAAATGAACTGTCAGCTGCAAGCGAAGTGGTGACTGAAATCTGCTCCACCATCGAAGATGAAGAAATAGATAATTATCAAGGAACAGGAGAAGAATATATTGAAAATTTAGAAGACGCTGAAAGCGACTCTGACCATTTATTCGATGATTGGCAATCTAACCAGATAATTTTAGATACAAGCGATAATCTTTCTGTTATATTAGAAATTGACGAAACCGAAGTAAATTTAAGAGAACTCGAAGAAATCGAAGTAAATTTAAGAGATTCTGAAGATCTCGAAGTAAATTTAAGAGAATCCGAAGATCTTGAAGAAACCAAAGTAAATTTAAGAGAACCTGAAGAAGACAAGAGAGTTTTAAATCTTTTTACAAAAAAAGATGATACTCTTTGCAAAAAAGTATTTAAAACAGGTGCCAGAAAAGGAATATCTTGTAATAAAAAAACTCATGGCGGTGATCTATGTAATTTACATCAAATAAAATAAGTAAAAATAATTATTTTTTAAGATTTGAAAATAAACTTAAAAAATTATAAGACACTGTTATTTTTGTATATCTAAAATTTAATAGTTTTACCAAGTTTCACCATAAATATGAAGTACTTCCATATACTTTGTTTTGTAGCATCTGAAGTTTCCGGTTTAATCCATATATCATGGACTTTTTTAATTTCATCAGCAATGAATGTATGATTCTCGAAATCAGCAATAATTTCATTAAGGAAAAAGGATTCATCTTTTATTAAAATTTTTTCATTATATGGTTTCAGATAATCAACAGTGGTTTTTACGAACGAATTTGGGTTCATAAATATCATCCCATTAGCAACAGTTTGGAGTAAAGTAAGACTATTGTCATTTGGATATAACTCAATTAAATCATTTATCAACTGGTTAAATTGGGTAGTGAAAAGATCAATTTTAAGTTTGTTATTATCAGAACTCATTTACTTTACATATATATTTTTTTTTTAAGTATATATCGATTTTTTATTTTACATGTATAAAAGTATAACAATGTTTATTTCTATTCTTTCATATTTATTATTGACAGGTACTATTGTTGCGCGAAAACCTCATCGTCATAATCATACACGCCACAATTGCAAGACTGTCACAGAAACAATAACAGCGACTGTCACAGAAACAATAACAGAAATTGATACAGCAACAATTGCAGAAATTGTTACAGAAATTGATACATCAACAATTGCAGAAATTGTTACAGAAATTGATACATCAACAATTGCAGAAATTGTTACAGAAATTGATACATCAACAATTGTGTAACTTACTACAAAATTTTAAAATATTTTTATCTTGCATCAGATAGTCTTTTATTTTTTTAAAGATTTTCTTCGGAAAAACCAAGTTAAAAAAATAATTGTTAGTAATATTAATACATTGAAATGAAAATTATCAAAAGAAACGGTTCAGAACAACAATTGAATTTTGAGAAGATTCACTATAGAATTGCTAAATTAGTTGAAAAAGAAAATAGTAAAGCTGGTTTAAAAGTTCTTGGAGGCGTGAATTTAGACGAACTTTGTATCGAAATTATTTCTAATCTTTTTGATGGTATTTCTACTACCCAGATCGATGAAATATCTGCTCGTCTTGCTGCTGCAAAAATTGACCATCCTGATTACAATACTTTAGCAGCAAGGATTTCAATTAGTAATCTTCATAAAAATACTCCAAAAAAATTTTCCGATGCAATTGAAATACTTCACAGTTCTGAATTTAGTCAGACTTCTGTTATAGATGACAATGTAATGAAAGCTGTCAGAAAGAATAAAGAACTTTTAGATAAAACTATTAATCTTGAAAATGATTATCTTTTTGATTTTTTTGGATTGAAAACTTTAGAAAGAAGTTATCTCCTTAAAAAAATGGATAATAACACAAGAAAAAGCGTTATCATAGAGACTCCTCAATTTATGATGATGAGAGTAGCTCTAGGTCTTCATAACTCTTGTGGAAATTTGGATGTAACTGAAGCAATAGAAAGCTACAACATTTTCAGTAAATTACTTTTTACACATGCTTCTCCTACGCTTTTTAATAGTGGGACTAAAAGACAACAAAATTCAAGTTGTTTTTTGCTTTCAATGGATGACAGTTTAGAGAATATCATGGAAACTGTTGGAAAAACTGCACAAATTTCTAAATTTGCTGGGGGTATCGGTTTAAATGTTGGAGACATAAGAGGTAAAAATTCTATTATTAAAGGGACTGGTGGTAAAACAGAAAGTATCATAAGTTTACTCCGTTTATTCAATGACATCGGCAGGTATGTTAATCAAGGTGGGAAAAGAAAAGGGTCGATAGCAATTTACCTACCAACAAATCATCCTGATATCATGGAATTTCTTGATATTCGTAAAAATACAGGAGATGAAAATTTACGAGCGAGAGACTTATTTAGTGCACTCTGGGTATCTGATTACTTCATGGAATGCGTAGAAAACGATCTTGATTGGGATCTACTTTCTCCAGACGACTGTCCAGATCTCTCAGATTCATTTGGAGAAGCTTACAAGCGCCTTCATCAACAATACGTTGCAGAAGGAAAATCAAGGCAAAAACTGAAAGCTAGGGATATTTGGTCTAAAATTATCGTAAGTCAAATTGAAACAGGTATGCCTTATATGCTATACTCGAACGCTGTTAATCAGAAAAATAACCAGAAAAATCTAGGAACTATTAAAAATTCGAACCTTTGTGTAGCCCCAGAGACCATGATTCTTACCAGAGAAGGTTACTTTTCGATTGAAAGTTTAGCTGGAACAGAAGTAGAAGTATGGAATGGAGAAGAATTCAGTAAAACTTTAATTTGTAAAACTGGAACTAATCAGTCGTTGATTAAAGTAACTCTTTCAAATGGAGCTACCGTTGATTGCACAGAATATCACAAGTTTTATACTGAAACTAATAAGAAATTTGAAGCTAAGGACTTAATTCCAGGGATTCAACTTAAACAATGTAATTTTCCACTTATTACAAGAGGAGCAATTAATTATTCAGGTCTTGAAGTTCCTTTGAATTGTAGAATAGATATTAAATTGAAGTGGCTCCAATCTTTTATCGACAGAGACCTAATCGTAAAGGATAGTATTTATACTCTCTGTAATACATCTAAAGAATTTCTAATTAAAACTCAACTTCTTCTTCAAACTACTGGCTGCGATACAATCTTAGAAGAAAGTTCTAGCATATTCAAGTTAATTTTACCGGAATCTGTTATTTCTAGACTTTACTTTCTTGGAATCAATTTTGGAGCTCCAATTAAAAAATGCGATAAAGTAGTACCAGTCTTTGTTAGTTCAGTTGTCAATTTAGGTAGAATTTCAGATACTTATTGTTTCACAGAACCTAAAAAAGGAATGGGGGTATTTAATGGAATACTTGCAGGTAATTGTGCCGAAGTCATGTTGAAGTCGACTAAGGAGGAAATAGCCTGTTGCAACATTGCGACTTTGAGTGTAAAAAAATTCGTTGAATTTAATTCGAAAGGCGAGCCATTTTTCAACTTTAAAAAATTAGGTGAAATTGTTGGAGTAGCTGTAGTAAATTTAAATAAAGTTATTGATGTGAACTTTTACCCTGTGCCTGAAACAGAAGTTTCTAATAAAAGATCAAGGCCTATCATCCTGGGAATTCAGGGACTTCAGAATGCGTTCTTCGAGATGAAGCTACCCTTTGAGAGTGCTGGGGCAAAAGAATTAAATTTTAAAATCTATGAAACCATTCAATACTACGCGCTCAAAAAAAGCAATGAACTTGCTAAAATCCACGGGACATACGACTCCTTTAAAGGGAGTCCTTCAAGTGAAGGTATTTTCCAACATAATATGTGGGGTATTGAAAATGAAGATCCTTCTCTTAATTACGATTGGGACGCTTTGAAAGAAAGTGTAATTAAATATGGTCTTAGAAATAGCATGATTTCAGCCCAGCCTCCCACCGCATCGACCGCTCAGATATTGGGAAATTTCGAGAGCAATGAGCCAATCAGTAACAACTTCATGATAAGAAATACTTTAAGCGGAGATTTCCCGGTTATCAATAATTACTTAATATTTGACCTTATTAAACTCGGTCTTTGGAATAATGAAATGAAAGAATTAATTATCTTCCACCAAGGAAGTATTCAAAAGATTGAAAGTATTCCAAAGAATATCAAGGACTTATATAAAACTGTATGGGAAATTTCTCAACGAGTTCTTATAGATTATAGTAGTGATAGAGGATTATTTATTGATCATTCGCAGTCGTTGAATTTGTTCGTCACTGAACCCAGTATCGCGAAAATCAGTAGTATGCACATGTATTCTTGGAAGGCTGGCTTGAAAACGGGAATGTATTATTTGAGGACGAAAAGTATTGCGAAACCTGTGCAATTCACGGTATCAAAAGAAAATAGGAACGAAAAGAAAATCGAAATTACTCCAGAAGATACTGCTACACTGTATTGCAGTTTAGAAAATAAGGATGAATGCACGATGTGTTCAGGGTAATTAAATAAAAAATACTAATTTATTAATAAAATAGATTAGTATTTTCGAGTTAAATAGATAAAATAATAATTATATAAATGCAGATTCCTTTAAAAAACAGACTTGGAGATATTATAGACTATACTATTGTATCAAATGAAGACTATCAACTTTTAAATAAATATAAATGGTATAAAGCTAATACTTATGCAAAAAGTACAATCAATGGAAAAAGTTGGAGTTTGCATAGATTCGTGATAATTGAGATTTTAAAAAATATTATTCCTGATAAAAATGTTGTAGATCATATTAATAATAACTCTATGGATAATACTCGAGAAAATTTAAGAATTATTACATTTACTGAAAATTCAAGAAATAAAAAAAAGAAAGAGAATTGTTCCAGCAAATATACAGGTGTATCGATAATTTCTGCCGCAATTGGTACAGGAACACCCATTTGGAAAGTTTCTACTAAAGTAGGGTCTAAAACTCTGTCAGCTTTTTATGATAATGAAGAATGGGCAGGATTTCATTATAATTTATGGATTGATGAATTTGGATTAAAAAATGTTAAAAATAATATAGTTAAACCTGAAAATTTTATAAGATGGGAATTTCAGACGAAAAAAAAATATGATTTACCATTGGGAATTTCTATACAAAAAGGTACAAATAAATTTGTTGCATTTATAGGTATTAACAAGATAAAGAAACATCTTGGGACATTTAATACTTGCGAGGAAGCTGTCAAGGCTAGACAAATAGCTGAAAAAGAATACAATGAAGATAAACAAAATAAACTTTTAGCTATTCCTAAAGAATTTAATGAAAATGGATTCTGTTTTTTTAAAGTAAAAGAAACAGAAATAATTATAGATGAAGAAATATTTTATGATATCATAAAATATAACTGGCAAATTAGAAATAAATATCCAAGAGTTAGAATCAATGGAATTTTAACAAACTTATCGAGATATATAATGAATTATCATGGAAATAATGTAGTCGATCATATAAACGGTAATACATATGATAATAGAAAGGAAAATTTAAGAATTATTACAGCTCATCAAAATAATATGAATAGAATAGGGGGCGGACTATCAAAATATATAGGTGTTCATTCTCATAAAAAAAATAAAAAATGGGTTGCATGCATATATTATGATTCAAAACGTTATTATCTAGGATCTTTTACAGATGAAATAGAAGCTGCAAAAGCTAGAGACATTGCAACTTTGAAATATTTTGGAGAATATGGAAAATTAAATTTTCCTCAAATTATAGAATAACTTTTTTACTTAAAAAGTAAAAAAGAATAATTAATATTATGATTAGCTGGAACGAGTATTTTATAGGTATTGCACATTCTGTTAAATTACGCAGCAAAGACCCAAAATTGCAAGTAGGTGCAGTTTTAGTTTCATCAAAAGACCATAGGATCATTAGCACAGGTTATAATTCAGTAAAAAGCGGTCTCGATGACAATATTATCGATTGGACAGATCGCACTAGGATAAAACAACTCGTAATACACGCAGAAACAAATGCTGTTTTGTACGCTCAAAGTAAATTTGAAGATTCGATACTATTTATTACTCACAGTCCGTGTAATGATTGTTTAAAGTTGCTTTCAGCTACTAAAATAACAAAAATTGTTTACAACATTGAATATAAAGATATATCTAAAACTAAAGAATTATGTAAATTTTTTAATATTGAACTTGTTAAGTTTAACAGTTAAAGGACACGATTTGTAGTTTAATTAATTATGATTATCATCTTTTACAAAGTACATCAAAAAAACTCCTAAACAAATTGTTTAGGAGTTTTTTCTTTTTTTAAGTTTTTAGTTTTTTCTTTTTTTTAAGTTAGCAAGCGTGATCCCATAAGGCATCTATTTCACAACGCGATGGTTCTCGTCCAATGTAATTGTATAGGATTCCCCAACAATCGCTTTTTGAAGTAATCTCTTTATACTTTTGAATCTCGTCGATTATTTCATTAAATTCTGTATTATAAAAATTACAGTATTCAATGCAGAATTTTTGAATTATTTCTTCTTCCTGTTTTGTTAACTCGCATTTTCGTACTGTGTTGAATCTTTGAATCAAATCAGAGTATTCTTCGTTGTAAATGTTGTAAATAAGGTCTATACCAGCATTTTTAACATTTCTTAAAGAAGTGATAACATTTTCGAAGTGAGATACAGGAAACCCGTCCGGTCTTTCAAAATCTAATAAATAGACGATGTTTGTTTTTGTATTGATAAAGTCTTCATTGTAGTAGACTATATCAGAAATTTCACTGTATTCGGGAACGGTGATTGTCATATCAAATAAATTGTAGAATATTTGAAATATTTCAGGATCTCCGCTTTTTAAACTTTGATTGATTAATCTTTCTTTCATTGTTTCAAGTTTTTGCCCGGAATGCTTAGTCTGGTTATTTTTGATAAAGTTTTTAAATTCTTCAAATTTTTGATTTTGCGTAACTAATTTAAGAATTACTTTTGAATTATAACCAATACATCTAGACACTACAGTATAGTAATCTTCTTGGGTTTTTATATTCTCGATGACAGTTTTCGCATTTTCGAGATTGTCTTTCTTACCGTAAGGCCAGATGAGTTCATAAAATATTTGGTTTGCTTGCATATTTGATTATTCTTAGATATATAAAATATAAATCAATTTTTTTTGCTATTTACTGGTGCTAGATTTAAAAAGATAATTAATTAATCATGGAATGTGTTGATAACATTTTAATTTCAGAATTTTTATGAAATAAGTAAAAAGATATTTTATGATTATAAAAAAATATGTGATAATAAATTGTCAGTAAATAATTTAAAAAAAGTATTAGAAGAACTTGGTGATCATTATTATATAAAATCTAGTAAAAAAGATTATCTAAAAAACAGGTAATCAAAGATCTAAATTTAGATACAAATTATCCAGTTAATTTTTTCTATTAAAATAACTTTTTAAGATTTTTTTAATAGTAACAACCGTGTCCGTTGATATCGATTTCCTTCATTTCTTTTTAACCTTCGTATTCAAAATACCTAGCTTCGAGCTTATCTAATATGTCAATGCCTCTCTCTCCTCCGTACGCATCAATAAAATATTTGTATTCTTCTTTTGTATCACATAAAAATATAAGATCACGCAGACCTCCAGAATTCTCATAATCTTCTACGCTAAATACATAAAATCTTTTATTTAGATCTTTTAAGTCCACGTCAATTTTAATTTCCTTCATTACTTATTTACATTTTATTTTTTTAACTTTAATCTACCGCTTCAAGAACCCTGATAAACCCTTATATAATGTGGTAAAATGCTATACTTTACTCTCAAAGTAAATTCGAGGATTCTGTGTTATATTGTTCACATTCTCCTTGTGGATCCTGTTTAAAATTAATTTCAGCTACTAAAATAAAAAAAAATCGTATATGACAATGTATATAAAGATATCTGTAAAACAGAAGAATTATGTAAATTTTTTAATATTGAAATTTACCAATTAAACCAAGAATCTTACTAAATTACCAGCTAAATTCCCTATTAAACCAAATGATAATATTAATAAAAAATTTTTAGTGTTAGTTTTATCACAGAGCGAATTAGTAATGATGCCGTCAAATATAAAAAATGATATAAAGATTATTATTAATTTTAACGGGTCTTCTTTGCCTATTCCGCTAAGCATTCCAAATATAAAAAATATATACGTGTATCCATTTATCGGGGTTTCGTGTATTTCGAAGTGTGGAAGACTTAATTTGTAATTCATGGGTATTCCTTCAGAATCCTTAACAGTTAAAACCTTGTTAATACTTTTTGGAAATGAAAAATTTGCATTGGTAGATGTATTTATATCTATATCTTTTTGAGAAATAAGAGATGGGGATACAGCATAACTGTTTTTATTTTTTAGATACCTAAGAATTTGAAAATCTATATGCCAATTAAGTTTGTCTTTTTCAAAAGCACCCAATAAATACTTTGCCATTTTTCTTGATAATATATAACCGTGCATAGCAAGTGGTAATGCAGGAACAAATATATTATCACTAATTTTTTCTACTTTTTTTACGGAATTTAGATTGAGCATTTTCATCATCGAATAGTCAAAACTGTATTTTTTATCTATATTACTTCCTATAAATGCGCCAAGATATATTACATCAAAATCTTTTGGGATGTCTTTTGAATAATTTTTCCATTTTTCTCTGAATCCAATTTGAAGTTCAGCATCATCTTCAAGAAAAAGGGCGTAATCTTTTCCGCTTTCATAAAATGTTTTCCAACTATTGATATGCGAAAGACCGCATCCTACTAATCCGGGTGGTTGATATTTAAGTTTAGAATAATTTATAAACTTTTTCAGATCTTCTGGTATAGTTTTTTTTCCTAAAATTCCAGGGACTCTGATAAAATTTCCCATTTTTTCTCTAGATATCTGTGTCTGGATAGAAATCAGACGGTCTTTATCTTTATCGAGATTAATTATGTAAGTATTCATTTATATTTACATTTATAAAAATATTTGGATTTTCTCACAAGACTTATTCTAGATATACAGTAAAATGATTATTTAAAGAAATAGTTTTATAAAATAATAAATGATGACTAAACTTGACTTGTCTCGGAAAAACCTTGGAGTAATCGAGAATTTACCCGAAGGTTTAACTGAATTTTATTGTGGAAACAACCGAATCGAAGTAATCGAGAATTTACCCGAAGGTTTAACTGAATTTTATTGTGGAAACAACCGAATCGAAGTAATCAAAAATTTACCTGAAAGTTTAACTAATTTTGATTGCAGTGGTAATCAAATTAAAGTGATCGAGAATTTGCCTGAAAGTTTAACTGATTTTGATTGCTGGAACTGTCAAATTGAAGTAATCGAGAATTTACCTGAAAGTTTAACTGTATTTAATTGCAACGGTAATCGAATCGAAGTAATCGAGAATTTACCTGAAAGTTTAACTAATTTTAGTTGCTGGAACTGTCAAATTGAAGTAATCGAGAATTTACCTGAAAGTTTAACTAATTTTAGTTGCTGGAACTGTCAAATTGAAGTAATCGAGAATTTACCTGAAAGTTTAACTGTATTTTATTGCGGCGGTAATCAAATCGAAGTACTCGAGAATTTACCTGAAAGTTTAACTATTTTTAGTTGCCTACACTGTCAAATCAAAGTAATCGAGAATTTGCCTGAAAGTTTAACTGAATTTTATTGTAGCGGTAATCGAATTAAAGTAATTGAGAATTTGCCTGAAGGGCTAACTAATTTTGATTGCTGGGGTAATCAAATCGAAGTACTCGAGAATTTGCCTGAAAGTTTAACTGAATTTCGTTGCAGCGGCAATCAAATCGAAGTAATCGAGAATTTGCCTGAAGGTTTAACTGGATTTGGTTGCAACGGTAATCGAATCGAAGTAATCGAGAATTTGCCTAAAGGGCTAACTAAGTTTAGTTGCAGAAATTGTCAAATTAAAGTAATCGAGAATTTGCCTATAGGTTTAATTTATTTTAATTACTATGGAAATAATTTGACTTCAGTCGACAAACTATCTTTCAATGAAATCGATTTTGATATCAGAAGATACAGTTGTATCAAAAGAATCCAGTTAAGAACGAAGAATAATTATCTAAGAAGAACTAAAGCAGCACGTAGAATTCAGAAAGGCCTACACAATTGGGTATTTTCGGCTGTGTGCAAGGACTCGACGTACGGTATCAATTTCAGAATCGGATTAAATTCACTTCAACGAGACGGTCTCGTCGAAAATTTTCAATAAAACTTTATCAAATAGTATATTATTTTATTTTTATTGTCTTTTTCCATAGTAAATAGTTTTTACAATTTTCAAAATTTTGTACAAAATATTGTTCAATTTCTTTTTCGAAAAAGTTTTTTTTATTTAATTTGTGTTGTAAATTAAAATTTTTTGTAGCAAATGGTAAAACCTTGGTTACATCTCGTATGAAATTTTTATGAGAAGGTTTTAAATTCATGAGGATTTTTAAATTGATACAAGCTAAGTGATATTCGCGCATTTTTTTAGGGAATTTATCTCCGCCTTCGCATTTTATCGGCATATATACTTTGTATATATATTATCATATATTTTTTTTCGATTGTTTTATGATAATTAAATAAATTTATATGATATTAAGAATATGTCGAGAAGAAAGTATGTCACTGTTTGTAAAACCGAAGTCAATAATGATCTGGAAAAACAGTTAAAATCATTTGAATCACAGGAAATTTCTAAAGTAAAAAATGATGAAGAAAATGAATTATCAGCTTCTTTAGAAAATATGGAGAATAAAATAAAAGCATTTGATGATGAAAATATGTTAAGAATTTTTCAAGAAGAAGAAAACAGGAAAGCTTTTGAACTTGAAAAAATTCAAAAAAAACTGGTAGAAAAAAATATTGCTCTTGAAGCAGCAAGAACTTTAGAAAAAAAACAAATAAGAGAAAAAGAAGAATCAGATAAAAAAGAACTTGACAAGGAACAAGACAGAATTCTTAATGAACGTGTTAAAAATAGTAATTTACTAAATACTGAAAATAATGAAATCGTAAAAGATATAGTTACGCCAAAAGAATTAGAAATTGACAATGTTGAGGCTTTTAATCAAAAAATTAGAGACACTATTAAAGAAAGAAACGAGCCTATTAAAGAATCCCTTATCCCTATTGAAATACTATCAGTATCGGAGGTAAGTTCGAGGACATCTCCTCCTGTAAGTTCTAGACGCGCGACTCCTCCAGCAAATCGAAGATAATAAATAAAATTTCGTTAAAAAAAGTTTTTTAAAATCAAAATAAATAAGAATATTATGGAAGATTCTGGCGCATCTGTGGTAGCCGCGAAAAACCTATATACAGATCAATTGATTGATCTTTTAGCACCATTTATTTATGAAGGAATCAAATCGATTTTTGATTCATGCCGGAAAAATGATCTGGTTTTAAAATCTTTCCAAGAAAAACTTTGTTCTGTTATCCGTTGGAATACTGATATTATAGACAAGGAATTTAAACGTATTCTTCGTAAAGCTGACGAATCGTATATCAACGGCCTTATAGATGCTGTATTTGTAGCAAATGTTAAAGTGTTATCATCTATCCATATGGGTAAATCGAAAAAAATAGATATCAAGGTGCCTACAGCTGTAATTTTTATTCACAAAGCCTATGTAGAAACTGCCAGACAAATGTATCAAGATCCTTATTTAATGGATGATCGCGAAACTTGTATGGAAGTTTCTGAAATACAAAGAAATGTTAAAAGAAGTAAAAATATAATTGGTATATCTATAGAGAAAACTATCCGGGATCTTATTCCTATTCAAGATATCATAGAAAGTTATCTTATAGATATAGGTCTAGATGATATAAAAGAGACGATTGAAGATGATATTGTAGCTGAAAATGAAAGTATTTCAAGCCATCATTCAAACAAAAGCGACGACACTGGAAATGAAAGTGTTTCAAGCGAAGAAGATCTTCACGGGAAAGAAGATTTATTTATGAAAGAACCCGCAGGAGAACATTTTGAAGATAAAAATAATTATCCTAATGATGATATCCCTGGCAGTCTTTTTGAAAAACATGAAGATCAAAGACCTGATCTAGAAGTAACTTCTGGTAGGTCAGTGGATGAAACTCCTACAGGATTTATGGGAAATAGTATCAATAAAAAAATATTTTTTTTAGCTGATAAAGAAGACGAAGCTGTTCCTAATATTCAAAACCGCATTGATGATGCAAATTTCTTTTCTGATAGTGAATAAATAAAAGTAAGTTTGTTCAGATTTATTTATTTATTCTATAAAATTATAATATAAATGAGTTCTTTTTTAGTTTACTTTAAAAATAGCTACAGCATCATCATTTTAGCAATTTTATTAAGTATTGTTTTTACATTTGTTACAACAAAATTAAGTGGCAAAGAAGCAGATAAATCCGATTATATTAATTCAATTTTCATCGTTACTTTAGTTAGTTTATTGACTATCTATATTAATGGGCTTAAAGGAAGTATTTCAGAAGAAGTTTTGACAGGTATTGCCCCATTTTAATAAAACCACGATATATTACGAAATAATTTTTATTTCGTAATATTAAATTAACAATGTCAGGCAAAAAAGACATAGAAATAAATTTGAAACCATTCAATATGAAAAAAGTTCCCAGAGAAAGTATAATAGTTCTTTTAGGAAAGCGTAATACAGGAAAAAGTGTTCTTGTTAAAGACATACTGTACCACAAACGGGATATCCCTGTTGGTACAGTGATATCCCATACAGATAATTTAACACATTTTTATGATAAATTTATACCAGGAATGTTTATTCATAAAAAGTACTCCCCAGAAATTCTTACGAAGATATTTGATCGACAACAAAAAGCTATTGATAAAAATTGGAGAAATCCTAATGCGTTTTTATTATTTGATGATTGTCTCAGCGACTCTAGTAGTTGGTCGAAAGATGAATCTATTAAAGAAATTTTCTTTAATGGTAGGCACTTCAAGATACTATATATACTTACGATGCAATCTCCTATGGGTCTACCCCCTGCTATGCGAACAAATATAGATTATACCTTTATTCTTAAAAACAATAATTTTTCTGACAGAGAGAAAATTTATAAGAATTATGCTGGAATGTTCCCAAGTATGGCTTTTTTTGAAAAAGTCTTAGACGCTTGTACTTCCGACTATAATTGCTTAGTCATTGATAACACGTCGCAAAGTAATAAATTGGAAGATCAAGTATTTTACTATCGCGGTGAACTACATGATGATCCAAAATTTAAAATGTGTAGCCCAGAAATATGGGCTACAAATAATTCTATGTATACTAGCACTTCTAGAAGTGCTTATACTTCTAGCGTATCAACTCATAAAGGAACAAAATTTACAATCAATAAAAAACCTAAAAAATAAAACAATATTTATTTTATACTTGTGAAATCAAAGTAGCTAAACTCATTGTGAAAAAAATATAAAGACCTTGGACGATCCCACGTTGGTTCGACAGAAGTCTGCAAATGATAAAGTATCTAAATAATAAAAAGATCATCAGTAATTTTACAAATTCTTGTTGATCTTTTTCCTTTTCTAAATTTTTAGTATTATTCTTCAATGCATTAGCAATTTGATCCAGGTTGTATTCGCTGTCTCCAATTTTTACTATCTTACTCATTACAATACAATTTCAAATAAAATTGTATTATTTTACTTGAAATTATTTTTTTAATCTTTTACACACTTGGAATAAATCTCCATTGTATATCATATAATTTATCAGTATCTCCACGTTTTTGATCATTAATTAATTCTGATATTACTTTTTTCCAAACAATATCTTGTTTATATAATTTATCTCTTGATTTAAGAAATGTAACATATGGTAAAAAATCACGCATTTCTAATATTTCAAAAAATTTATATAGTATATAAGGGTAACTAAAAAAGTTTTTTCTAGCCTTATCTTTATATGTTTCCCATGGGATTTGAATTTCATTAAACATAAATTTTAACCTGTTTTCTATCGAAGATGGTATAGTAAGGGGTCTAATACCTGAAAAATTATATATAATCAAAGGAATATGTTCATAGAATTTAGAATATCCAATTTTCTTTAATAACCTTTTCATAATTATAATATCTAATTTTCTCATGTCAGTTATTTTTTCAGTGTTAAATTCTAGAATTAATGAATCTGTTAAACCTTCTGGAATTTCTGTTTGTTCTTTAGCTTGTATTTGATTGAGCCATTCGGCAAAGTAATTTATACGCTTATAATCTATGACTATTTTTTTCTCGTATTCCTGAGAATCTTTATAAGATGGAATATTGCTAATATATGTTGACGAATCGCAAAATCCGCACTTAATACAGACAAATCCTTCGGAACTCTCTATCATTTCTATAATACAGTGTTTGCATATATTTATAGTTGGTCGATCTTCTTTTATATTAAGACTGGGTCTTTCTTCTCTGATTGCATTAAAGTAATCACCTATCAATTCATTACGCTTGTAATTGTATTCTGATAAAATTTTTGTTTCTTGAAATATACTTTTTTCATCAGAAGTATTTTCTAAATCCACGAAATCACTTATTATATGAGCAGTATTAAGATGATATTCTATTTCTTCTTTTCTTTCAATAATATTATCAATTTCTTCTTGTAAATCTAAATTATTCTTATCATTTTTTAATAATTTCTGTTTTTTTACAAGAATAACATTTTGTAAATTTTCAAAATAATTCATTTTTTCTGCATGAACCTGCATTATACTTTTTATATTTGATATATTTTTTCCTATACGTCGTTGTTTTCTATCAGCTTTCTGCTCCACATAATCCATTCTTTTAATATAATTATTTTATTTCTTTAACCTTTGTATCAGAAACTGACAGTAAAAAAACTTAAATTATATAAAAAATTTAAGTTTTTGTTGCTCATGGAAATAATAGCTTATCAATTGTGGATCTAACACAAAAGAGACGATGAGAAATGATACCTAGACCAAATAACAAAATGGATACAGTAAGAAACGGATTATTACCAGGAAGTTTAGCCAATATATTTTGTGGAAGCAATCTAACAATTAGATAAGCACTTAAAACAGTTGCCAATACGTCAACCACAGCAATGTCAAAAACTCTATAAGAGTGTAAGTCTTTTCCTACTTGGCCAAATAGTTCAGAATGTTTACAAAAATCCATTATACTTTATCAAAAGAAAAAAAAATAAAATATATATTTTATTTTTAGAATAAAATAAGAAATTTATTTTATTTGTAAATATTAAATGGGGGATGAAATTTATTTAACCAAATATAAATCAGATGAAAATACTACTATTTCTATAAAAGACATGATAAATTATTCGATTACAAATGATCTTATAGATATATTAAAATTTCTTGTAGCAAATCATATCAATATATCTATTTATCTTGATAATGCACTTTACCTTGCAGTAAGCATGGATAATTACTCAATTGTAAAATATCTTTTATCTTTGGGCGCAGAACCTAATTCAGAAGCACTTATACAATCTGTTTTTCTTGGAAATTTAGAAATTGTTAAAAGTCTTGTAAATGGTGGGGCAAATGTTAACACGTATAAAAATGAACCTATCAGAATAGCTATAGATTTCAATTTTACAGACATAATAGAATTTTTATTAGACAATGGTGTAAGTTATACTATTTATAAAAAAGAATTACTTTTTAAAAATCAAGGTAGTAATTTAGTAAAACTTAGTAAAAAAACAGTATTTGAAAGAATCAAAGCATTTACTATTTATTTTCGAAAATAAAATATCATTGGACATTTTTCAGCTGTGCGCAAAGACTCGACGTGTGGTACTAAATTTACTTCGACAATACTGAAGTATCAGTTAAAAAGAAAAAAATACTCAAGAGTAATGGTAGTTATAAATATTTATATAGCAAGTATTTCATGTATTGCTATATTTTATATAATTGCTCACTTTATAATCATTGCTGATAATTCAATTAGAGATGAAAGTAATCTTAAAAATAGTATTTCAGAAACTATAACTATAGTATTATTTACTAGTTTAGGTATTTCATTAGCATCAAGTATTTTTTCATATTTTATAACTTTTTTTATAAAAAATTGAATTTTTTATTTAATATATCTAAAAAATAAAAATGAATAACATAAACGTTAACAGAAAAAGAAAATATGATGAATTTATTGGAAAAGTTTCTTCAGAACACATTGAAATCGATTATTCTGATTACTTAGCTTGGCTTACCGAAGAAAACATTATAAAATCTAATATAGCACACGAGTTAATTTCCTCTGAAAAAACTAAAAAACCCTTAAACAAAAACTAAAAAACCCTTAAACAAAAACTAAAAAACCCCTAAACAAAAACTAAAAAACCCCTAAACAAAAAAACTGTTTAGGGGTTTTTTTGTGTACTTAAAGCAGTTAAAAAATATTTTATTCTAAATCATAATGGCACCATTAGATCAATTTTATACAAAAGAAGAAGTAGCCAAAGAATGCTATACTGAACTTCTTGATTTTACTGATAAAATTAAAAGTCAAAAAATTTTTATAGAACCAAGTGCTGGTACAGGGTCATTTTTTAAATTGCTCCCAGAAAATACCCGAATTGGCATTGATCTTGAACCAAAGTTTCCAGGAATCGAAAAAATGGATTTTTTCGATTATGAATATTGTCGTTCTAGAAACAATGAAATTGTAATTATTATAGGAAATCCCCCATTTGGACGAGTTTCAAGTCTAGCAATAAATTTTTTCAATCATTCTACTAAATTTGCTGATATTATTGCTTTTATCATTCCTCGAATATTCAAAAGAACAAGTATTCAAAATAAATTAAATTTAAATTTTCATTTGCATTCATCAAGAGATCTTCCAGAAAATGGTTGTTTTACACCAAATATGAATGCTAAATGTTGCTTCCAAATTTGGGAAAGAAAAGAAGTTCCTAGAAGTAAAATTATTTTACCGACAGTTTGTGATGATTTCGTGTTTATTAAATATGGGGCAAAAGATTCCAAAAACCAACCAACAGTCCCAGAATTATCTCAGTTTGATTTTGCTATAAAGGCTTTTGGCAGCAAATGCGGAGAAATCTTTATAGAAAACTTGATTTCTCTTAGACCAAAATCATTCCATTTTATAAAAAGTAAAATACCAGTATCAATATTGATAAATAGACTGAAACAGATAGACTATAGTATTTCGACTGATACTGTAAGACAAAATTCTCTTGGTAAAGCAGATTTAGTTAAACTTTATCTTGAAATAAAATCAAGTTAAAGAAATAATAACATTGTATATAAATGACAAGTCCATCCAAATTTTCTTTTGATCCTTCCAAAGAAGAAATTCTACGCGAAAATCCTCAGAGATTCGTGTTATTCCCTATTAAATATCCTGATATCTATAAATTATATAAAGAGTCTCTGGCAAGTTTTTGGACTGTTGAAGAATGTGATCTTACACAAGACACGTTCGATTGGAAAGAAAAATTGAATGACAATGAAAGATACTTTCTTAAAAATATTTTAGCTTTTTTTGCAAGTAGCGATGGCATTGTCAATGAAAATCTTGCTATAAATTTTTATAATGAAATCCAAATTCCCGAAGCGCGTAATTTGTATGCTACACAACTTCTTATCGAGGCAGTGCATAGTGAGCTGTATAGTCTACTCATCGAAACGTATATCACAGATTCTCAAGAAAAATTGAAGTTATTTAACTCTATAGAAACAAATAGTATTGTAAAGAAAAAAGCAGACTGGGCATTGAAATGGGTTAATAGTGATAGTTCATTTGCCGAGAGAATTCTTGCTTTTGGAGTAATCGAAGGAGTTTTCTTTTCTGGAAGTTTTTGCGCAATTTTCTGGCTTAAAACACGAGGACTTATGCCAGGGCTAAGTTTATCTAACCAATTTATCAGCAGAGATGAAGCAATGCATTGCAGAACTTGCGTTTTACTTTATTCGAAATTGGAACAGAAATTACCAGAAGCGATGGTTCACGCGCTTTTCAAAGAAGCTTATCTTATTGAAAAAGAATTTATAACAGAATCTATACCTGTAAGTTTGATCGGAATGAATGCTAAGTTAATGATACAATACATTGAATTTGTTGTAGATTACTGGTTAGTTGAATTAGGATACAACAAATTATTTAATTCAAAGAATCCATTTTCATTTATGGATTACATTTCCCTGGAAAACAAGCAAAATTTTTTCGAGAATCGCGTGACTAATTATTCTAAGGCTGGTGCAGATACTACGCAAGATAAAATGGTATTTTCAATGGATGAAGATTTCTAAATAAAATGAAAATAATCATAGTACATCAAAAAACCCCAACAAATTTGTTGGGGTTTTTTAGGTTTTTATTTAGTTTTTTTTAGGTTTTTATTTAGTTTTTTAAGTTTTTTTAGGTTTTTATTTAGTTTTTTTGGAAATCACAAATATTGTCATCATTATATGCTTCTTTAGTGATGACAATATTTAAGTTGCGCATATCTTTTACAAAATTCTCGATGATATCATCTAAATTATAGTAATAATCTAGAATTTGGTCATTCGATGTTTCTTTGATTTCAAATTCATATTCATCAAAATCAGATAATGAATAATATGATTCGTTATCTTCTTGGATATCACTGTTAAGACTATAAAGAGTATTAGTATCATCTTTACAGTGATATTCTGAATCATAAATACTAGATCCGGTGTTATATTCTGATTCAAATACATACCCAGAAGGTTGAGATTTTTTGATTATTTCAAAGTAAACTTGAGTAATATATGAATTGATCATTTTTAATTTTACTGTGGAATATAAAAAAATATTCAATTTTTTTAATGTTAAAGAAATAACTATATTATATATTAATAAACATATGAAATTTTTACTTAAACCAAAAAATAATTCAGTGAAAGAATTGTATATCAAACATTCAACGTATCATTCCGGGGATTCAGGTCTGGATCTCTTCATTGCAGAAGATGAAATTATTCATCCAGGAGAAACTCGATTGATTAACCTTGGAATTAGTTGTCAGTTAAAAGGATTTTTTAAGTATCATAGTTACAACATGTATCCCCGGTCATCTATTTCTAAAACACCACTTCGTCTTGCTAATGGTGTCGGATTAATTGACCAAGGATACACTGGACCTCTCAAAGCAGCACTGCATAATACTGGGGACGTGGATTTCACTGTTAAAAAAGGAGAACGCTATGTTCAATTGGCCCGAGCTGATCTAGGGGAAGTATCATTTAAATTAGTTAAAGAATTTAAGAGATCATCTACTGCAAGAGGTTCGAAAGGATTTGGATCGACAAATTAATATTTTTTATAATAAAATATTTTATTATAAAATAAATTGAAATTTAAACATTTTTAACTAGATTACTTCCTATAGCTACCATTGCGCCGGATTTCACGCTTTTACTATAAGTTGGGTTATAATTTTCAAGAAAAGTAGTAATTGCTCCAATTATCAAAGACCCCTTCAAAATTAAAAGAAAATTAAAATGATCTTTTACTGTGAGCATTCTGTAAATAGTAAGAGCTATCATAGCTTCAAATACTTCTGAAATATAATACCAAGTGTATTTATTTAGAGTTTCTTTTGTAATAATGGAATCCATATAATACTATAAATTATTTTAAAAATCTTTAAAATTCTTAGGACAACAATTATCATTGTGAGGTCTTTCATTCAGGCCTGGGATACTTGCACACCGCTTATTTTCATCTGTAGTCCTTCTCAGTAAACACATCATTTCTTGGTACTTTGTATCTCGCATATCTCGCGAATTTTCCGCTGTATCAAATTCGGCAAAATTTTCTTTCTGTATAGAAAATGTATGGAAAAATAAAATAATTGATAAAATTAAAATAACTGATAAATAAGTAAAATTCTCTTTAGAATCCATGATATAGTATTCAAAGAATAAAAAAATATTCAATTGATTAGTATACACCGTTCCAAGAACCCTGGTAAAATCTTATAGTTTAAAATATAGATGAGAAATACTTTTGGTATGAGTATAATGTGAATGAAAAAAATATTGATTGTATAAAAATTGAGTATTTATCCGATAAATACTCAATTTTTTCTTTGGAGTAATAATTATATTACTCCAAAGAAAAAAAAATTTTCCCGAGTTAAAAATTTATTTTGATATTAATTTAAATGTCTGGTAATACTCCTGCTGCAAATTTAAAGATAGTTAAGAAGCTTGTTTTGGTCCCTGAAAAGTTTAGGGAAACTGACTACATTGGAAAAGCTAACTTTTCACAGGGTTATATGAAGTATGGGTCATTTGATAACTGGGGTGCAGCTCTTAAAGTTTTAAATAATCTTCCTCCGAATGAGAATATTTGCAATGAGCTTATCGTTGCTCCTGCTAAAGTAAAACCTTATCTTGATATAGAATGGTTTAAAGATGAATTTCCTGATCTTGACCCATTTAAAGTAAAAGAAGACATCAAAGTACTTTTAATCCAGGTTTTCAAAGATGATTTTGATTTTGAATTAAACGAAAGAGATATATATTTTGCAACTTGTCATCGAGCCAAAGATGATCGTTATAAATTTTCTTATCATATGGTTATTTCAACTCATCCAGCTATAGTATTTTTGAATGCAAATCAAGCAGCATTCTTAGCTACTAAATTAAGAGAAAAATGTCATTCTCGTTTCAGTGAAAATATCATTGACAAGTCGGTTTATAAAAAAACACAAAATATAAGAATGGTGGGACATTGTAAAATTAGCGAGTTAGTTCCTTTTGAAGAAGAAAGAGGGGTAAATATCATGGAATATCTTATTACAAATATAGAGAAAAACCATATAATTTTAGACTCATTTGAACAAGGCGACACATTATTTAAAAATATCAAAAATATCAAAAAAACATCTGACATAATTACAGAAGAATCTCTTAAAGAAATTAGAAACAAAATAAAAATTATTCATCCTACAGCTGATGAAGGCAAAGAAGACGGGTCTGGCTTTATCCAGTTCAATTACAGTGACCGCACAGAGCCTTGTTTTTGCAGCGAAGACCTAAATATTTTTCACGATCAAATAGGTTTTTTTGTGTATGTTTTTGATAATTTAATTTGCGTAGGCTGTCATTCTGGAAATTGCGTAGATTCCAAAAATAAAAAAATCATTAAAATCATCGGCAATGTGTCTTCTGAAAAGAATTTAACATTTGAACGGGTCCATTGTGATAATACTTTTGAAATAGAACATACTGTGATCGAAGACTGTATCAATAACGGGGCAATGGGGATATCGAATTTATTTCAAAAAATGTATCTTTATCCAAAAAGAATAAAATGGATAAATGATATCAAGAATGGAATGAGTTATTTTTGGAATGGAAAGTTGTGGCAAGAAGATGATTATTCATTTATTGAACGATTATTAGTCATGACGGTTGTAAGAGTTCTAAGAAAATACAAAGCAGCATGTTCTAATTCAGATCTTGATTCATCAAGCACAGAAGAAAATATAGTACTTGCTCAAAAAATTATAACAAGATTAAATGATGGTATGATGATACAAAGTATTGTAAGATTCATAAAGCCTCTTATCAGAGATACAGAATTTTCCAAAATTAAAGATATCCATCCACATTTTCTTTCTGTTAAAAATGGCATGGTTGATCTTTTTTCCGGAGAATTAAGACCGTCGGTTCCTGAAGATAATATAACAAAATCTATAGATACTGAGTTTGATCCAAATGCTGATTCGTCTGATTTTGACAATTTTGTAAGAGAAATTACTTCCGAAGAAAATGGGAGGAACGAAGATATGTATAATTATTTGAAGTGGTGTATAGGATATGCGACACAGGGCAATCCTAAAAAGAAAATGTTTATTATTTTATATGGCCCTCACGGATATAATGGTAAAAGTATGTTGCTGAATACTATCAAGGATGTTCTTATGTATTATGCTGTAGCAATGGACAACAGTGTAGTTTTAGAAGGCCCCAAAAAAACTGGCGGTTCGCATTCCACGGAGATTTGTCAATTAGAAAATTGCAGATTTGGTATTCTTAGTGATACCAAGGAAAATGCTGTTCTTGATGATGGACAAATAAAACAGCTTACAGGTATAACCGATACTCTTAGTGTAAGAGAAATTTTTGGAAAACAAAAAGAATTTACTCCAGTTTTTGTCCCATTTATAAGCACTAATCATCCTATTTCTGTAAATTTATCAGACAAAGCAATGTATGAAAGACTCGTCTTATTTCCATTCGTGTTATCATTTGTAGATGATCCAAAGAAAAGCTTTGAAAGACAGGGAGATCCTTCATTGGCAGAAAAATTTAGAAAAAACAAGAAAGGAGTATTAAAATGGATTATTGAAGCAAGCATGTATTACAACGCGGATCAAAATAAAGCTGTCCCAGAATGTATTAAAGATGCTAAAAATATATATAATAAAGAAGTTAACTTTTATATGGACTTTATTGAAAATAATTTTCTTGAGGACGAAAATGAGGTAATAAAACGCTCAGAAATGTTGCAAATTTACAAAGAATATGCTAAAGAAAATGGTCTTAAGTATACTGCAAAGGCAGCTGAAAAAGAATTAGATCGTCTTGTTAAAAGTAAAAAAGTAAATGGACGGAAATTATATTTGGGGCTCAAATATAAAGACGAAAACAATGAAGAATTAGTAGATGATCTTTAGTAAAAAATAATTATTAAAAATATTTTTAATAATTATTTTTTACTAAAGATCATCTACTAATTCTTCATTGTTTTCGTCTTT
>Ga0049081_10000062_pt1 | contig 37502 bp, 29 predicted proteins | sample GreLakmeER78MSRF_FD_66717 | JGI IMG/M metagenome (GOLD analysis project Ga0049081, IMG submission 66717) | Freshwater lentic microbial communities from great Laurentian Lakes, MI, USA - Great Lakes metaG ER78MSRF | ecosystem: Environmental > Aquatic > Freshwater > Lake | place: Great Lakes...
TTTTAATTCATTAAAATCTTCTCTGTTTATCCCTTCTGAAATAACATTTAATTGTAACTGATCCTTCAACCACAAGCAATTTTCTTGTAATTGTTTTAGTGGGATATTATCTACTTCCCAATAGTAAGGATCGTTTTCCTTAAAATAACGAATAGGGTCAACAAACTTATAGTTACTTGGCAAAAAACCAGACATTAGTTACTTCTCCTTAAATCAAATATTTCGGCAGATCTTAGCCCTTGTCCATACTTAGCAGTAGTTGCAGTAAACGCTTGGGATCCGGGTTCAGTTGATGCTGTAGCTCTATACAATGTTACCAACTTAAATCTTCCTGATTTTGCTATTCCATTATGTTTGGCATTAGCCCAAGTATTGGCAGCAGATTCATCAAGTCTAATTCTGTTAAAGTAACTTGGATCTAGCACGGCTGAAACAAAATAGAATTGTGCTGAGGTTATATCAGCATACAGACTAGATACGGCAGAAGCCCCAACTGCGCTACACGCCCCAGAGGGATTATAGCCTTGTGCTAAAACTTGATACGGAACGCCTTGATCCACGCCATTGGAGGCTGATGTAGTCAAGAACTTAGCTCTACTATTTGGCGAGAAATACAATCTAAATGGCCCATAATTAGTTCCAGTATTGGCCCCAGAAGCTCCATAGTAATCTAAAGTAGCCAAAGTTCCTGTATCCGGTGTTGAGCTTGGGTAAGTATTTGCAGTTTGTCCTGTTCCTGACAACCAAACAGCAGAAGGCCCACGATATCCTGCAAGTGAAGGGTATAGGCTACTTACAGAACAATAAGCAGCTTCAAATGTGGAATCATCACAAATGTTCCATATACGCAACATTTCGCAATTTGTTGCAGATGCATCATACCAAATACCATCAGCTTGTGCCCAGCCTGCGGGGAAATGTACATTAAATACCTTTACATCACTTCCGTGAAGTGCTCTAACACACATACCTCCGGTAGAATATTTAAGATGTTCTTCGGCATTTGTGGTTGGGTTGGTGCTGTATGCATCTACAAGGAAGTATCCGCCAGTGGTGTTGTAAGAAATGGCGGGTAAGTTATATCTCCCTGCACTAGCTAGAATAGCGGCATTATACTGTCCGTTAGTGAAGAACTGCATATACCCCTTGGATGTGTATGCAGAAGTACTCAAAGCATTGGCTAAATTATAATCTACACTACTTGAGTATGCTCCCCATGTATCATGGAAATCACCTAAATGCTCCATGATTATTTGAGATTTATTATCCGCAATTAAACAAGCTCTAATTGCATGCAATTCAACTTTTGTATGATTTTTATTATCTACTAAATTCCAACCAGAAACATCTAGGTTGCCGTTTGAATTTGTATGTGGAGCAAATTTAACAACAGAATTATTCTCTGCTAAAACATCGACTCCGGTTTCACCTATTAATGTAGGCCCGTTAAATTCAATTGAAGAATTTTTATTAACATGCACAGCAGCTACATTTCCAACAGTGTCTGATCCAAACCCTAATAAAATATTTGGACCTGATTTGGATCCTTGTATCTTCACATTCGAATTATTGTCCGCATGGATGCATGCACCAAACAAGGCATTCGTATTTTCAAAGTTATCTTGATGACTAGTTATGAATGCATGTGCAAGTTTAACTGTTGAATTATTAATATTTATCGATGGAACAGTAGTTGTTGTCTCATCAACCAAAATAGGTTGGGTTGCTGTAAATATGCCAAACTTGTCAGGTATCGAATTTTCTTCTGGGAATGTGATCAATGAGTTATTTGCGTATAAATTTTGTCCATTTTTAAACAAGGTAAATTGTGTATAGCTACCGAAACCAGAACTCGAATACACAGAGTTTGCAGTTACTTTAACTAGTTTTGGATTTAAAACAATTACAGACCCATCTGATTTTAAACCATAATGTTTATTAAACTCACATACAAACATGGGCAGTTTAACATTGGAATTCACTGTTTCCATTCCTATGTAATTGTTAAATACTTCGGTAATTCCATTATGGTCATATTCCGAATTTATCAATTCTATACCACAAGAAGTATTAAAGAATGAATGAACTACGGTGGCTTCTTTGTTTATCAAAGTTGGCCCACTAGCAGCAGTTCCTCCTTTAAGTTTAGAATTAATTAGAGATAGCCCTACAGCATTGTAAGAAGTTTGGAAAGCTAAATCTACACCATCAACGGAACTTAACCCTGAATCAAATGAAGTTGGTTGAATGTCAAGAACACTATTTTCTGCGAGTATTCCATAAGATTTTTTGTTGGCATATCTTCCTAGACCGCCGTTGCTAACTTCATAATTTCTATATGCTAATATTCCTCTACGAATTGCAATGTTTGAATTTTGGAATTTAAAGCCAGCCTTTTTACAACGCAAAGCAAAACTATTTTCCAAAACCACATCAGAATTTGTTATTTCAAATCCGTAATCTTCAGTTTGTGTTACTGTGCCTGCTCGATCATCAGATCCACCGTCAACACAGAAATTTCTTATGTAAATTGGGCCTGTACAGTTTTCTACTTTTATATTTTTTAAATAATTTCCGTAGTAGAAAATTTGGTGGTGGTCTCCAGTGTCCTTATTTTCCCTACTTAAAAGCGTGGTGCCATCGGCATCCACTGTAGATATATCAAATGTTGATATTGCTGGTTCCCGTAAACTAGTGTATACACCCCCCGCACCGCCAAGTGTACTATTTAAACTTGCTCTAAACCCCGACACATTCGCATGGTAGGCTGACCCGTCTACACGAACATCTAAATAAGCTGCATTGTTGCCTGATACGGCAGTTCCATAAGGAACACGAATACTATATGCTCTATTATTATAATTACTCCTAGAGTCGGCAAAATAGGGAGTATTACTAGTTGTAACTGCGCCCGTAATAAAAGACTGTGCATTTCTAATTCTAAATAAAACTGGAGATGCTGCACCCCCCGCTGGACCTGCATGACTATCTGTTGCACCACCAATATAAGAAATGGGTGTATCAAACTTATAATTTCTTCCGTGATTAATATTTACAATCTCTAGCCCTGCCCCATTGCAACCTTTATCTACCTTTACATTTTTTAAACATAATTCACCTAGATTGCCCCAACTAGCTACTTCAATAATAATTGGGTAAGTGATTGGATTAGGCAGAACATTTATTACGGCACTTAAACTTTTAAATATAACGCCACTAGATTCTCCCGCAAAAGGGGCATCAGCGGAAACAGCAAATGCCTTGCCGGGAATGCCAGAAAACCCATTTGCTATTGGGTATCCAACCCGTTCCCACAAATATTCAGTTCTTTCTTCTAAGTCATAAATAGGTTCATTATCTTGTTCCCAATTATAAAAAGTAGAACTATCAAACTTGGTTACAGTAGGAGTCCAAGAATTTAAGATTCCCACATTGCCACTAGCTAAATATAAATCGTTTGATACTGACGGCATAATTCAACCTTAGAAAGTTAAAGTCCATCTGAATATTAATGAGAATTCAGAGGTTTTGTCTATTTCCGGGAAAGTTTTATACGCTACAAGAATTGGAGCAATCGGGCTTAACTGCAATGGATTTTTCATAAATAGCCCGATTTCTTTCAATGTAGTAGGCAAATCATTCGCGGTATTTTGTCCTAAAAATAAAGAAAACTGAACGCTATTCTTATTTACTCTTTTTATTAAATTAAATGGAATTTCTACGAAAGCCTTATTTGTTAATAAAGTTGTGCCTGCATATTGATTTAAAGTTGAGGTAATGACATCTGGGGAAGCCCCGTAGTCATTTATTTCTAAGGCACTACTTAATTTATTTGTGGAGACGGAGTAGTCTGGGCTTTGATACCCTACTTGGAAAAATCTTATTTGAAAATCAGTAATTGGCTGATTTGCAGACGCAGAAAACATTCGAGACAACCCTATCCCCATACCAGAGGTAATTGTATTTTTTTCTGAAAATACCATTTCCTCCTTTCCTGAAGGATAAAGTTTATATATTTCTAAGTACCCATTTGGGGAATAAGTGTCTTGATTTTTCATACTATTAATATATACTTCATTTCTTTTAAATTATATAAAATATAATGTCCACCTAATGGTTAAATCTTGGTAGTTACTAATTCCAGCACTTGACCCAGAATCTGAAGATTTAAGTATATTTGTTTGAAATACTTTTTTAGCAAATAATTTATATTTTATATTTCCTGTAATATCAATCACAGAGGCGGGTAAATCTATGTCAGTAGGGGCTGTTAAAACATAAGTAGAAAAAAAGTTATACGGAGGAACATAATTATTTTCAAGCATTCTTTCTAAATCATATACCCACACACCCATTGAAGTAATACCACCATAAAGGTCTATGAATGCTGCGTTTTCTTTTCTTATTACATGTAAAACTTTAATTTCACAGTTGCTAGATAAATTTACTGTTGAAAGCACGATTGAATTTGGTTGCTGTGCAACAGAATTATTTAAAACGGATCTTCGTATGAATCCTCTTGGGTCCATAGCTTTTCTAGCATATGAATTATAAGTAGCACTAAGAGCAGTTGCAGAAATTATAGAAGATGCCACTAAAATGCCGGAAGGGGTTCCATTATTGTATCTATATTGAATTTGTAAAGATGATGTTGTATCTGTGACACTGGATGGTCCGTAAGCATAGGATCCAATTGCAAGCACAGAAGATAAAGGTAAACTAGAAACATTCACACCAAATAAAGATGAAGGCAACGACCCATAAAAAGGAACCAAATTAATATTTTGCCCCTCTAACATATGTGGGTACTGTAAATCCGATGTTGAAAAGAACCCTTGAGAGAATTTAATTAAATTAGTATCAATTGGAGAGGGGGCTTCCGGCAAATATGGGTTAGCATTATACCCAGATGTTGTGGAAGTAGCAACTTCCCCCCAATATGCAGAAGAAAGAACATACCCAGCCCGTTCCCTACCAACCGCAGGTATCCCAGCAGATGCGTGGAGATTTTCTAAATAAGCTCTAGGATCTTTGCCAAAAGATAAAGATCTAATTGAAAAATTTGACGCATCGTAAATTGCAGGAGCCGTTGAATACCCGTCAGGAGGAATGGTCAACATAAAAGCAATCGTTTCCCCTGCACCATCTACAATCATATTGTCTTCAGAGTATACTAGCTCCTCCTGCCCACAATCTGATTCTCTGTATAATTCTAATCTTCCGCGTATCATCTTAATATATCTATACTTGTAAATTGGCCTCCAGCAGCTTGGGCAAAAGTTCCAAACTTGGGATGATATCTATACTCCATTCGACTTCCACCTTGTGCCTCAAAAGTACCACTAGTTGTTGAAGAAACTCTGGACGCTAAATTTAAAGCTAAACTCTTAAAGAATCTAAATAAATCCTGAATTTCCTCCTCAGTATACCCAGAAGCGTACTCGTGTAAGGTAGAATCTATTAAATTAACTTTATCTATTAAGATATAGCGTTCTGGATTTTGATCCATAAAAATTTCAATTATGTAGTTTTGATTTAACCTATGCACTTGTGTCCCGTTAGAATAATAATAGTTCGGAATACAAATAGGGGGATTATTAGTGTTAAAATTAATTTCTGCTATTTTAAATGAAGACTCAGTTAAATTTTCTAAAGAATAATTATTAACTTGCCCAGATTCTTGAGCGTAATAACAAGCAACTACCGACGAAGGTGGGGTTTCTTGTTGGTAATCAAAATTGTGTGCTAGCTCATTACGAATTTTATTTAAACCTTGCGTTGTAGTTAATGAACTAACAGTAGTTATTTTCCATTGGTTCTGAGGAGTCCAAGACCAAACATATCCATTTTCTACATCGGTATGAATCCAAACTTTTAAAGATCCTCCTCCATATTTGAGGCCCGTGGTTTGACCAACAAAGAATGGAATTTGTAATTTAAATTCATGCTCAGGAATTAACTTGCTTGGGGGGTTGTCATACGCGGATAGGTTAAACCTAATTCTAGGTAATCCGTTAGATTGTCCTACTGCCATTTTTATGATTCTATTATCGATGGCGTAATTGTCGGTGTCTTCTCTTTGGTTTATTGGGTCTATGTCAAATAGCGAGAAATAAGTCCCGTTTCCTGCGCCCGATGGAATTATTAGTTCCACACCACTAACCAAGGAAGCATTCCTAAATTCAAATCTGTTTAAGTAATAATCAGATGGAGAATTAGCAATAACCGTACCAGAAGCCGTGCCTAAATTACTAAATACCCCAGAACCATCCCCGTTCCCCAACCTTACTTCTGAATCAAAACTGGATGTAATTAACTGGGGATATGTTTCAAATGTGGCACCATTTATTTCGAAATTTCCGTTAAATAAAGCTGTTCCAAAAGTTTGTGCGAATATGTTAAATCCACCATCGTTTCTGTCGGAATTCCAGCTAAGAGTATGCAGCCCAAAAATTTTATCGTATATCAAGTATAACTTGTGCAACCCTCTCCCAAATTCAAAATCAAAGAATTCATCAGCAGAATTTGGCCCTGCACTAGTGTTAGCTAAACTAACCACTAAATTCATGTAATCTCCTGATGCAGAATAAGCAGATGCAAATGATTCTATTTGTAGACTGGCTGACGCATCTGCATATGCTTTCTCTTCGATCTTTTTATGTATTAATGCAATTATTGGATCACACTCGCCTCTTGTAGAATAAGATATGGTATTTTTATCTACCACATGATGAGGAGGCATGTTAAACCCACTTCGTGTAAACCACCCGTCTTTGGGGAGATTATTTTTGTAGTTTCTTCTTCTTAAGGTATTTCTATGTAAATTTGAAAAAGATGATCCTGTAGTAAAAACTGGATCAGTGAGAGAGTCTACATCTTCCCTCTTAAAAATTCTACCCAAGCTACTCATCTGCAATCCAACATTATTAAATCCAGCTAAAACAGATGATGCGGTTACTAAATCAAAGAGGGAATAAGTATTTGCTTGTTCGAAAGATTCTAGGAAGAACATTTCATCTTCCGTAGAAAGTCCTAGATCGATGTCGGGTATCGCGTGCGCGGGGCTGAAATCTATTACCGTTTTTAGTACGGCTTTTAACCCTTCAGAGCTTCCTATCAAGAATGAATATTTATCAAATTCAAATGAACTCGATTCTAGACTTAAATTAAATGTTGATGATTTACCATTCCAAATAGGCAGTATCTTTGTTTTTTGTTTATCAAAGTTGGAAAGAATATGAGTATAATTTGGAGGATATTGAGGGCTTAATGTAAAGAATAGGAAGTTATTTTTTAGACCAATATTAGTTACATTCTCTATGGTATTGTCTCTAATGTAATTTATAGTTTGTTCTGCCACAGATCTACTAACTGCCAAACAAACTAGACGCTCCTCAAAGTAACTCAACAAAGCGTCACTTATCTTGCAGTATCTATAATACTTTTCCAACTCCCAAGGAGGTATTTTATTATTAGGAACATCCCTGTAAGAGAAAACAAAATCAGGATCTTCTAAATTGAATCTAAGATTTGGGCTTATGTAAAAGTGATTGGGGAAAAGCCGTACTGCATCTTCTAATATGCTATCAACTATGTATCTTATGTTGGTATCCATACTTTTCAAAGTATGATGCCGAATACCCAACTCTCCAGCCAACTGGGGTGTCCAACTCTCAAAGCTACTAACAAGAGGGGAATCCGTGGCTATGCAGTAGTAAAGTAGATTTGGAATATATGATTCGTATAACTCTTGTACTGATGCACTAAGATCTAATGAAGTTTGACCAAAAACAGAATTTAAGGCTAAATTAAGCCCCCGCTTGGTTCCTACAGATTTATAAATTTGGACAGCATTTTTAACCTGCTGCCTCCATTTCGAAGGATTGTTTCCGTACAAACTCCAACCAATGGTATAAGCTAAAAGAGGAAGTAATTCTTCAGGACATCTATTGATATCGTAAAGTAGGTTTAAATTTTCTACCTGATCATTTACATCATAAATACCCCAAGCTATGCTCTTTAGGAATTTATGGAAAGGCCCCGCTTTTTCAGTATTTATTGCATGCTCTGAGGTGGACTGGTAATAATCAAAATACTCTTTTATAATTGTATCTTTATTATCTGACCGTAATGGCGAGTATAGGATTTCTGTTATGGTGTTTAATTTATCTAATTGCTGAGTTCCACTTGTATATTTCCCAGTTCCGCTAAGGAACTCGCTTGGAACTAATTCTAATCGTTGGAACAAAGAACATACATTATAATTATACCACAAGAAAGTGTTCAATGCCTTCATGGCATCAGACAACATTATTGGTTTTCCGTTGTATGTTTTTTCTAAAAATAAATTTTTTACTGTTGCAGATGGTTGATAAACTAAATTAGAATCATATTGTTTATTTAATATGTACAACCAAGATAATTCATTTATCAAATAATCATGTGCGTCTGCCGCAGAATCGAGATCAAAAAGCTCGGTTGGCGAATTTAGCCTTATCGATGGAAGTAAGGTTGATTCTAAAAACTCAGAAAATAACGAACTATTTTCGTAATTTTTTAATGACTGTTGTGAAGGGTATAGAATCCTAGATTCAAAATCGTATGGAGTGATTTCAGTTAATCTATTTTGTTTTATGAAATACTGAGATGCTCCTGATAGTGACCCGAAGGAAGACCCCTCTGTTGTGCTGGAGACATTGAAAATACTATTGAAATAATTAGCTACATTAATGTGGGATTTTATTACTTTATCATAAATAGAAACTTCATACCCAGAAGTAGTAATATCAGTTTCTTTGTAAACTGTAGGAGTAAGTAACTCTAAAACATCTACATAGTTTCTCCGATAGTACTTCTTGTCTTGTCCGGTTATGAAATTAATACTGTTCATCAAACACCTACTATGTTAATTGTAAAATTGTTTAGCTGGATAATCTCATTAAAATCAACAACAACATCAGAGTCTAGATTATCTACTGTAGCATACCTCACTTCAGGCAAAGTAAACACGGCTCTATTTAATTCAGAGATGTTTAGGGGTTTTCCAAAATCAAAATTATCTACATTGAAGAATCTTAACAATCTATCTCTAACTTTTGCCTTTATCTGCTCCTCTCTAGGCAACAAGTACTTATCAACACGAACTGTCATGACTAAATCCAAAGTTCTTACAACACCATCTACGATTACAACTTCGTCGGTGATCATTTTCTTATCTTGTATTGCCTCTAATAACTGTTTTTTATATTCTACAGTCGCCTGTTGCAACTGAATATTAGAAGCTACTTGTAATAGATAAATATCGATTATGTTTGCTGAACTGTATGCGTCTCGCACTACAGCACGCGCCTTTCCTGTTGCACCTACAGAATTTGCATATTGATTTGCAAAATTAGAATAATCACTTATGGTTACCAATCTGTTTTGAGATCTAAAAACCAATGGGGCATATCTTTTGGCTTTTTCAACATCCTCCGCATCCCTACCCCCCACGGCCACTGAAGTGTTTTCTAATATTCCTGATTTAGCGTTTGAATTGTCATCTTCTCCACTGATAGGAACATTTATCACATCGGAAAGAATATTTCCTCTACTTCCACCACCAACTCTATAAGTTATAAAATAATCGGTATTTGTCGCCACAGGCTTTCCAGAAATACCATCCCCGAATAAAAGTGTAGCTCCGTAATTTTCAGTCTTTATGACTTCAAAAACTTGATCTGTAGACCCTGAAGTAAAGAATAGACTGTCTATTTCATTCCACGCCTGTCCAGTAGAATTTGGGGGAGTCAAAAATATTGAAACACTTTTTTCTACAACAGGGCTGGCATTTAATACTATAGTTTTTGATACATCTGTTGTTTCCACCGTACCTGCTTCAGAAACTAAGGCACCCTCTAACAAAACCAAATTTTCCCAAACTAATCCCAAGGCTCCATTAGATTCTGAGTTTTCTAAGGATATTGAACCATCACTAGTGGCATCTGATATTTGACCATTGCTTGTTTTGTACAAAGTAAATGTGACGGGATTGCCATCTTCTGGAGAATTTATAGTTACTACTCTTGACCCTATAGGTATGGTAAGGCCACCTACCCCAGAAGAATCTAATGTAATTTTGGCATTGCAGGCGGATGATATAGGGCCTTTTAATTTGATGCCTAATAATTCTAAAATTTTACCAACATTGATTCTATTTCTAGCAGTGCTCAAATAGTTTTCATTCGCCAACATATCGGCCTTCATAGACATGACCGCACCCATGTACGCGACTAACTCTATTAGCATTACTCCTAAATCTGATTCTATGAAGTTTTGATAATCAAGAGGGTATGCTGCTTGGATATATGCAACCAAAGCTCTTCTTAATGAATCAAAGTCCGTAGCTGCATAATCGATAATTTCTGGTTTTGCCAGAGCGTCAAATTGTGCAAGCTTTAAAAAATCTGATTCTACTCTTCCATTAAATGCCATAATTATTCTCCAACTTTAACCGTAACATCAAATGTTTGATTCTCGTCATCGCGTAATTTGACTGTTAACTGAATTACGATGCCGGGGATTCCAGTATAATTTAGTTCGGACGATTCACTGACGCGAAGACCTACAACTTGCACATAAGGAGCATACTTATTTAAAGTAAATAAAATTTCATCCTTTATTTCCGAAAATGTAATAGAGTCTAAGGGTTCAAACAAGTATTTTCTAAGATCAAGACCAAAATTAGGGAGCATTACTCGTTCACCGGGAAAGGTATTTAGCAACTGAGTCAAATTAGACTTGATCAATGCTTGTCCCGCCTCTTTGGCAAAATAACCTCTTTTTGGATTTTTTCCAAAAGGAAAGTTTAACCCGTATGTTTTTTTTGATTCCGATTGGATATCTTTGGATACAGGTTTTGCTAATCTAGTTCCGTAGTAATTAAGAGTCATGATAAATCAATGTTCTTAAAGAACCCTTTCTGTGCATCGTAATTTTGTTTGGATTCAGACGCAGACAATGGTCGTGAATAGAATTTTGTGCTACCTAAATATCCATTTAGGCCACTCTTGAGACCATGCTTTTGTCCCATGAATCCTGAATTTTGCGCCCTGTACCCATCCGTATATCCTCCACCCAAGATCCAAGGGGTAAACAAATCATTTAATTTTGGACCCGTTGAGAACGAAGAATTTCCCGTGCTTGATGTAGAATATTCAAAACTGTTTGCGGCTCTAAAACTTGGAACCCTCAAAGATTGACCAGCAGGAATTCCAAAACTATAAGACAGGGAAGCGACAGACACTAATTCCCCATCTACACAAAGTCTAATTTGGTCATTTTCTGGGTCAATCGCTAGTGAGTAGTACATAAATTGACCCGATACATCTCTTAGTTTTTTTGTAGTGTTTGGAACACTAGTGGATAAAGGAACTGAAAACGCTAGTGACCCGTACCCACTAGCACATTCCTCCACACTAGATCTATTTATAAATCCTACATCAGAGCCATTGACTGATCGTGTAGGGGCTATGAAAAATACTGACTGTGTGGCATCATTGGTCGATTCATTTGGTTCAAAACCTCTACTTATTTGCCTGTCTCTAGTAAAACCCATCACTAGTCCCCTAACTATGTCGGAAGAAAATGATTGTTCTGCTTGGTCAGGGTTTTCCAAAACCTCTGGGACTAATCCCCCTGTATTTTCACAAGCAAGTAATAGTCTGTGCAAACAGGAGACACCGTATGCCGAATCAGGGTCCCCATCAGATGACGAAGTAGTTATGCCAGATGCATGCACCCAAGTTTCGAAAGTAAAACCTTTTTGCTTATATGTATAATCTCTAAACTCATTCGTGTCTGGAAGTCTAACAAAACTTCCTAATGAATTTATTTGAGAATTGCTGTTGGAAAGCTTTACTATTCCATTTAAGAATGGAATCCCCAATCCTCGTCTAAATACTGAACTTGGTGATAGCGAAACCAACTGAGCATTATTGTAGTTATTGGTGGAGTTGCAATTCAACACTGTATATTTAGTGGATCCGGGGGACACAACTTCCCCTTCGAGGAAATTATATATTGCAAACAATCCATCGTCTACCACTTTATCTGTTAGTGACAATATTGTAGGCTCAGTAGCTGTTGAGTCATTATCGTATATGATTCCACCTTTTCCGACAGGAGGAATTATCAAAGAATTTAAAGCGGGGGCTGCTCTAGCCTCCGCAGCTTTTACGAATCTTGGTTGTATGGGGAGCACAACGCCGGAAACTTCCCCTTGCTTGAACATTAGTTTCTTTTGCTTTTCAAATGCAACAGAAACATTCAAATCTCGTAAATGTCCAAAATCATTAATTGGAACTTCTCCTAGCCCGAACGCGGGAGTGGTGCCTGCTAAATATGGAGATTTTATGGCGATTTCAATTTGTTTTTTTCGTCTATTTATTTTAGACTGATGTTGAGCCATCACGGAGTAGATACTTTGTTTCATATTTACTATGATGGCTGAATCATCGGTCAGACTCTCTTGAACCTTTGCTTTTTGAATCATTGCAGACAAATCATATAAATGTTTATCCCTCTGCCCCTCTAGTACATTCAAAAAGTGATCTGCCGCGTAATGCTGTTGAATATCCTTGCTCTCATCTATTACTTCTGGATCAAAAATGGTGTCTATATAAGTTTCTAACTTCTTTAAAGAAATCATCTCCCCTTTACCACCCAAATTCGCAGGGAAATCAAACTTGTAGTAATCTTCAGGCGGAACAAACCCTACAACATCAGGAACTCCACCTTTTTGTGAGTCGTAGTACAATCCATCCACGGACAACAAAAACTGACCTTTTTTAGATTTAGGAGGGCCAAACACCAGTCGGAAAACAGGATCTGTTGGAACTGGGGGAGCAATAAATTTTCCGAAAGCGGATAAGGTAGGTTCTATGATTATGGGTTCTAGATCTGGATTTAATTTTCTATCAAGTAAAACTTGTCCAATATTGGTTAATGCAGCATCTGCCCTTTCAATGAAGGATCTTGCAGCAAAAATTTGAGCGGTCTCGGCAGCAAATTTTTGTTGAATTTGTTGTGGGCTTAATCCTGTATTATTTCCCAGTGATTTAAAAAACAATGCTGCCTGATTTACGCAGTCTTCGATTGCAGCCCATTCAGCGGCAGCAATTTGATATTGGTCATATATAGCGGCTCCAGTACCCACGACTGTTCCAATTGCATCCAGCGCCTCCCCTAGCCCAGCTAGCCCCTCTGCGCTGTGAATAGACTTTAATACATAACCACCCTCACCATCATCTTCCCATAATCCTAAGGTTAACAGAATATTCTTTTTTATTTGAGATATTTTATCGTTAGCTTTATTTCTCCCCGCCTGAATCTTGCTCGCCATTTGGCCTAAGACTTGGCTTGGAAAAAGAGCAGCCCCCCCAGCAATGGCAATGTTCATCAAGCACTCAGGGACACCAAATTGCATCCCCAAGCCTCTAAGTAAATCATTATCATTGGAGGCATTTAAAGTTTGACCTAAGACATTAAGATCTACTGTCATATTAGTTTAAATCTATTCTTCTTCCTGCGATAGTAACATTTCCAGTTAAAACCCCCACATCAGGAACATTATTGAGGGGATCTCCATCTTGATTAACAGGATTAGGTACTGGTGTCAATGTATCTATATTTACTCCCAGTTTTCCTCTAATATTCACAACTCCATCACTTTCTATATCTATGGCTGCTCCTATGCCCCCAGTAAGCGGGTCTTGGGCTTTTAGTTTAATTATTGGATTAAATATAGGCAACTGTGGTTCTGGGGGTGGGACTTGCCCCAAGGCAATGGCAGCTTGAGATGCCACTTGCCATTCCGCTCGCCGCTGTGCATAAACCGATTGAGCCAAAATAACTTCTTCTAGGGTTGGGCCTGCAACAATATTAATATCCCCCCGAGTCGATTGAATGTTAATGTTTCCGGGAGTCGGGTCAATAATTGTTGTACCATTAGGAAGAACTAAATGGTCCCCATTAGCTCCAGATGACTTATTTATGATATTTATCTCTTTTCCATCAACTATGTTTAAATCTATATCTCCCTTCAAACTTCTAAGTTCAACGGTATTATTTGCAATTATTGTAACACTAAAAGATTGACGAGTGCTACCTTCTACAGGGTTTCCTTGTAAACTTATTGAAGCGATTTCTTCCTCTGGGCCTAATTCAGTTTTTAAAACTATACTATTTTGTTTTTTGTCATCGGAAAGTTTAAAGTATTTTCCGGCACCCGTTTTTAAGAATACACCTACATTGGATTCAGATTCGTTGTAATCATCACTTAAAATTAAAGAATTACCTTTTGGGGATTGTAATATTACTTTTTGTGGCACACCTAACTTGCCAATAACACTATTTAATAATTGAGGTTGTGGCTCTACATCGCCTTTTTCTAAAATTTTGCCTGCTCCGGGAGTGGCTATGGTGGCTAAGTAGTACCAAGTTCCTTTATCCGCAGTATCGGACAATTTATCAATTAATACCCTATCACCTTTATTAGGCAAAGCTAAAAACCCACCTGTTCTATTGTAATATGGGCTAGTATGTTCCACGGTAACAAAACTACCATCATCCAGCTTTACCGTGTAGTATCCAATACTGTGATCCCCGAATTCCTCGTTGGACGGGATATGCCCAATTACTATGCCTTTAGTAGCCATCAGGGAAGTCCTCCAACATTTATGTGTCTAACTACAAACAATTCTGTGCTCACTTCATTTTTAGATATTATGTGCTTGTACCCCATGATGTTATAAAATCCTTTAATAGAATCAACTATCCCATTTGTTTTATCATATGGCACAAAATTTGATTCTCTTATTAATAATAGAGCAGGGGGCAATAGTGTAGGAGCTTTACTTAATTTAAAAAATGGAGTTGTTTTTATAACCCCTTGATATGTATTTTTAACCATTTCATTTAAAAGATCATAATACATCAAATGAGGGTCTTGTTTTCCTAGAAGTTTTAAAATAACATTGAACGCAGGAGTATTGTCTAGATTTTCTTTAATTAAAAAAGTAATTATTTCATTTAGTGTTTTTCTTTTTTCTTGTGGTGATTTATTTAATTTTTGTAGTTTTTCATCCCTCACTAGAACAGATTGTAATTCATCCACTAAATTGCCTAAAGTTAGGCTTTTATTTTCAAGAACAGAAACTAATTTACTTTGCCCATCTTTAGAAACTAGATTAAGTAAATTTAAATTGTCTGGGCTAATCCCAGTAAAAACTAACTCAGCTTGTTCTTTAGGGAATCTTATTTTTGTAAGGATTGAATTAAAATAATCTTTAATATTTACATCAATGTCTAATATATTAGATTCTGCATATCCTAGTTTTAAGATTGGTACGCCTAGTGTATCTAATGAACCTCGTATATTATCAGTGTTTAAAGTAAACACATCTGAGGGTAATGTAAAGTTAATATTTTTACTAGAAAGTTGTAAAAATGTAGGAACTGCTATCTTCGTGATATATCCGTCAGAAAAAATATTTCTATCTCTTTCACTTAAAATATTTTTCTGCTTTAATTGAATAGCCAAATTAGCGTTTTGAGTATTTGTTGCTTGTTGATTTCCTGTCGTTGTTGTGGCTACTACTTTAGTATATAATTTTCTATCTTCGTAAATAATTCTTCCAGCAAAATATAACTGAATAAGTTCTAAATCACCAAAAATTATAAGGGGGTATGATGGATCTTTAACAATATTTGTATATCCAAGCCCATCACAATGTGCTTTAAACTTTGTTAAAAATTCATAATCATCAACGACTAAAATTTGAGGAGTTACATTTGTTACAACATTTGATATGTTAGACATTACTTTTTGTAGCGGAGCGTGTATAGATTCATCATCTTTTTTTCTTAATCCGATTGCTACAATAGTTCTTGATGCCCCAGCAAAAAGCCCACCGCGTGAAGCATTTTCATATTCTTCTACTAATTCTTCTCCCCCGGGTCCAAAAAAATAAGATTGAGCATCATAAAATTTAGAATTATCTACAGGTTCTCCTAAATCATCTTTTTTAAAAAAAGAGCGATATTTGGGAACTGCGCTAAAAACTTCAAATCCCATATCCGCAAATAATTTATAAAATCCCAAATATTGATTATATGTAGGAAAATACGGTGTGCTCCAAATATTTGGTTTTACGGCTTTAAAATAATCATCTTTTACTTTATTAAAAAATGAGCTGAAATCAGGTAGCAAAATTAATACATTTGCTTTTTGTGTAGTTACTTTTTTAATGTAGTCCTCTAATACATTAATTATCGTATCGTGAATTTTTTTTACACCTTCTCCCGCCTCCCCTTGTACATTTGACGCAAATATTGGAGATACATATTGAGGACGATCAGTATAGAAAGCTAATCTATAATTAGGATCTATGCGTAAATTCTTACCCATATTTTCTAAACCTAATTTAGAAAAACCCAAAAATTCATGGGTACTAGTAAATTCCAAAGAAATAGATTTTTGCCCACTCTCATAAGAATAATTATAATTTGCTTCTGTAAATTGAGCCATTATGGGTCCAGCCCAATCATCTTTGTTAGCTCCCCCACCATAATAAAAAAACAAATATGGGTATGGAACTTCTGGAACTCCTGACAATCCTAAATCAGTAATTAAAGAATCGATGGACGATGGAGCTAAATCATTATTCTTATATTTGTCACTAAAAAAAGTTATAGCTTTTTCTTTTTCTAACTCCGTGACTTGAGTATTATTTAATCTAGCCGTCACCTCTTGTTGAATTGCAAGAATTTGTACATCTCGTTGAATTATGGAAAGATTTGCAGCGTTTTGTACAGGTAAGGTAACACCTTTTAAAGCTTCTGCAACTTCCTTTTTTCTAACACTTTCTTTAAATTTATCTACTTGCAGGCTATTTGCCAGCTTATTCCCAATTAAGGATTTTATTGAATTTCCGACAAATCTAGAAAGAAACAATTGGTCTGGATCTATCACATCAATTTTTATCAAACTGCCTTTGTTGTTTTTTTCATTAAAATTATATTGATGTTCGAAAGACAAAATATTGTCATTCATAGTTGTAAATAAAAGGAGGTCATCTTTTAAGACATTGCTTCCACCCTGAGCCACTGCGATTATCTCTTCGATAGTTTTCGGCTCATTTGAGATTATTACATTGTACGGTTTTATAGGGTTCATAAATTAGGTATTACTATTCTATCTCCAACATTAAATCCTTCAAAAGGATCTGAAACATTGTTAGCCAACATCAAAATCCACCAATATGCGGGAGTTCCATAAAATACAGTAGAAATCAAATCAGGTCGATGCTCATACCCAAGAGGAACAAATCCTACTTTTCCAGAAAGAACGGAATCAGAAAATTGGGTGATGTAATCAAAATATGGATGTCCAACAACAGTAGTTACTGTTGCAGTTTTATGTATTTGTTTTACGACTCCATTATCGTATCTTGATATTTTTACTTCCATAGCTATTATGTATAGATTGGGTTAACAGGATCGAACGATCCAGTTTTTGAATTAAACAATTGTTCCCATCCAACTAAATTATCTCGGTTGATGCCCCCAGCCTGAGCGAAATCTGTTTTTAAGTAATCTCCAGTTCTTATTTCTTTTAAAGTGAGCTTAATTGAAATTTTGTTTGCTTCTGGAGTTCCTAAAATAGGATTAATTCTTGTTTCTGGTGAGGCGATGGGCTTTATTTCATAATCAGTGCAAATGCAAGGAACATCTTGATACAATATTCCAAAATTTATTCTTACCAAAGGTGGGCCTTGTGTTGGTGACTTCGCATTATTTATAGTTAAGCTTCTAATTATTTGTAATTGGGAATCTATAAAAGTAATTATCTCATCTTCACTTCCTGTGTATTTTATTTGACCAAAAGGTCTACCTGCTAACGATGCTTCAGACAAATCTTTAAAAAATAAAGATTTAGGATCTTGTGGAGCGGGTTGAGTTATGCTTGATCTTAAATTGTTTGTAAATGCAGGTTTAATTCCTGATTTTGAATAAGAAAAAGTTAGATTGAAGGATCTTGATTTGCTTCCTGTATATGAAAATAACTCCGAAGATCTCGATAATGGAGAATAGGAAACATAGTTAGCGGATTGTGATTCGTCTATCTGAAAATCCCCATTAGCATTGATAAAAATATATCTTTTTATTGGAATAGGGTTATTAAATTCATAATAATTAACTTGCAAATAAAAATTTTTTGAATCGTCCGTTATCGGAGTTGGTTGAGGTGCAGTCGGAGATGGGGCTGGTAATTGTGGACGAACTGCTTGACCATTACTAATTCTAAAACCTTGTGTCATGCCATACCTCCTGTAACTACCATATTTGTAACCCCTTTATTTCTAGTTTCTCTTAATTGACCAGCAGCAAGATTTGCAGCCTTTTCTGTATTCATCGCAATTGCAGCAAGTGCTTTTCCTGTAGTGTCTACAGTTGGTTTGGCAACATCTGCAAATAAATCCTTTGCCACGGATTGAGATACTCTAAAATACTCATTCGTGGATATCTGAGCTGGCTTTACTTTAGCGTCTTCTATGGTTTTTTTCCTTTCCCTAGACGCAAGTGCTGAAATTGCAGCCGCTCCAGCCCCAACGGCTAATACTGGTAATAAGAAGGGGGCTAATCCTGCCAAAGCTGGTAGCAATGCTGGTAACAATCCAGCCAACATTCCCTTCATACCAGCAAGACCTCCAAGCATACTAGCAGCTTGTTGCAAAGTAACTAAAGTAGTTAATGCGGTAGTTGCCATACTTAAATATTGAACCATTTTATTATTTCCATCAGTTACTTGGGACAACACAGTGGTCACGCTACCCAAAGCCATGGCCCCTCCCATCATTTTCATTGAACCCATTGCATCAGGGTTAGCAATAGGAGGAGCAATCATTGGGTTAGCAAGAGTACTTGTTTTTGGAGATGCTACTACTTCTACTCTAGTAGCAGGCGCAGATGGGGACTTCATTGAAGAAGATTGCCCAAATGCAGTATGTAACCAATTTGCAGATTTGTTTAATTTATCGGCAGTTTTACCTAAATCAACAATATTTGGTTGAGTTAGAATTGATGCAAGTCCCGTTCCTGTAATAAGTGCTTCAGGGCCAGCCTCGCCAATTTGTATACTAGCTGGGGTGGTTGTAGTTCCCCCTCTTGCGTATTGTCTGCGCGGAATTTGTCTACGGACACCTCTTTGCGTTTCTAACATTTGTTGATATTCAGGAGTATATGGAGAAAATCCTCCCTGTTGTCCAAGATACCCCATTGTATATCTTCTACGGAACTCTGGTCCGGTGTCAACGCTCGTAGATAGTCTAAGTGCAGCCGCTTGGTTTCCTATATTATCGAGTGCTTGACCAATTTCTGTTTCAAAAAATCTAACAGATATTGGAGCTTCGTTAGATAAGAAATTAACAAGCCCCTCCATGGCATTTCCTACCATGTTTATTGAACCCGTAGCCGCATCGTATGCGCTTTTGCCTACAGAATATGCTAAAGTTAAAGCTTGGACAGTTGGTGCCAGTGCATTGACTACAGGAGCTAACGCATAGAATGAATCATATAGTCTGTCTGCTTGAACATGTAATTGTTCTGTAGCATCTGTTGCGCCTAATGCAGTCGCCTCTTGTCTGTCCAATTGAGCAACAAGAAGTGCTAGTTTTCCTTCTTCACCATAGAGGTTTTCCGCCATTCGCAATGCTTGGAATCTGCTGATAATTCCTGATTCCATTTGCGAAACCAATGTTTGCATGGACCCCGCAGCCTTTTGTGCAATCACCTCCAACTGGTCTGCGGTGGCATTCATCCCAAAGGCTGCAACATCCTGAGCTATTCCTAGTTTTTGGAGATTTGCAAGGTTGTCCCCTCTAGTAATTTTATCAATAAATTGGCCTACTAGTTGCTCAGACCCAGCCCCATATTTCGCGGTCATGTCAATCATGACCTTGTTCATTTCGTCTGCCAACCCGATTGCACCAAAATCTTGCATTCTGTTGGACAACACATTTAAGGATTTAACTAAGTTGTCGCTAGAAATTCCATACTGCTTTGATGTTGTTTGGAGGTTTAAGGATAAAGCATCTATCTGGCTATTGGTTAGATTGCCAACAACTTGCCCCTCGCGCAATGTAGCTAACATGGCAGCGGAATTTTGACCAGTGGCCTTCATCTCAGCCGCAAGGGTCAACGCATTCTTGGATTGCAAACCTATTCCAGCATTGAATGCTTCAAGTGCAGCTTGCATGCTGATCGTAGCACCATAGCTGTCTTCCAAGGACTGAATCATTTGGGTAGAATTTATGGACTTGAAATCCCTACCCATCGATATCGCGGATTTTTGAATATCGTTGAAGTTCTTCTGATATTGACCCAACTGAGATGCAAACGCTGCGGTAGCTCCACCCGGGCCTGCTACCCCCGGGGAACTAAAAACATTTAAAAGTTTATTGATCGCAACCGTTTGGCCTCGATCAACTCTTGTATTTTCTGCAATCGCTTCTAGATTTCTTCTGTCATTTCTAAGAGAATCTACAAGCTCTGTCAGCAGCCGTTGTAACTCAGGATCCAATTTTAATCTCCTTCAAATTTTTCAAGGACTAAAAGTCCCTGAATTAGCTTTCTTCTTTTTTTCGATAAAGATATCGATTCCTTTTTAAGTTTTTCTATTTTTTTAAATTCTGTCGTATCTAAAATTAATTTTTTTTCATCTAAAGTTATTTTTGCTATTGTGCTACATTTTTGTAAATTATAAGTTTTAAAGTTATTTTCCCCTATTATGTCCCCCAAAGGGATTAAAACTTTCTTATAAGAGGCAACATCCCTATTTCTATATATAGCTTTAAGTATCTTTTTTAATATACCAGCCGAAACTTCATCCTCTAATTCTTCTGCAACATCATCTAATTTGTAACATGAGATAAGCGGGTTTGCCTGAGAACTGATAAACATTCCATTAGGACTCCAAATTGCAGTTTTTACCACTAAAACATTAACTAGCTCACCAGAGTAAGAAAACCGTAAGACATCCCCCGGACTAATGTAAGAAGAGCTTTTAGCAATTAACCCAATATGCTTTTCATCTAAATGATTAATTTTTTTTAAAAAATTATCATTTTCATATTTAAAATTAAGATTTTTATCCATATAATATATTTATGGTTGAAAATATAGATGAAAACATAATAGATTTTTTAGATTTGATTAATTTTACTCTATCAAATAAATTTGAGGATAAATGGAAGCATAGATTTAGCTCTTCCTTTATAAAACTATTCCAGCTTAAAATACTGGAAAGTATGGATAACCAAAAACCAATAAAGAAGACTACTTTATATACCTACCTGACCAAGAGATGTAAGTATTCTCCTGATCAGGTAGATAATTTTTTTGATGCTATTGAGATCGACTTATACGACCCCTTGATTAAGTCTTAGTCTTTTTCTTAGCCTCGTCTATTCTGCACTTAACATCCTGAGGACTGTAGAACTCGGTGCATTTGTCCTTGTACCCGCACCAGTTGCAGAACTCGTTCTTTCTGGGGGTGAAGTCTTCCTTTTTCTTCTTTCGGATGTCCCAGATATCCCTACGCACCTCATTCAGGTACTTTTGTATCTGTCCGGGCAAGTATTGGACATGAACAAAATTGTTGGTCAATGGGTAATAGTGTGCTGCAATGACCTTGGTGACCGGAATCTTAAAATGCTCTGATACCGCATAGGTGTATGCTTTCAATTGGTCATTATTGAATAACTCTAGCTTAGTCTTCTCATCCGCGCTAGTCTTGTAGTCAATAATTAAATAGTTACCTTGCTTTGATTTTATAACCCGGTCAATAACTACTCGCTGATCCGTACCCTCTATCAGCCCTACCTTAAAATCTAACTCGGTTCCTATAGTTTCCTCTAGCGTTGCGTTAAACCTGAGGAAGTTCTTGAGGCAGATAAAAACCTTCTTCTCGTAGCTATCATTGAAGGTATAGTTCTGACGCTGTTCCTCAGCGATCTTAACTAGCTCATCGTAGGTCTTAGCCTTAACCCCAAGCTCAAAAATCTTATGAATGTACGAGCCAAACTGCATGGCATCGGCGTTGTTGCTAGTCTCAGGGATGCGCTCGTAGTACTTCAATAAGAACTTCCACCCACACTGCTTGTAAGTATCACGCTTAGAATGTGAAATCTCGCTTATGAACATTGATATCTCCAACTACATTAAAGACTACCTGACAACAAAATTCTCAGGAAAATATAAGTTGTCTAGTAATGGTAGGGAAATGATCATGAACTCCCCCGTAGACCCAACGGATAGAAGACAACACTTCTCTATTAACTTGGAGACAGGATTGTGGCAAGATTTCCGCAAGGGCGAGAAGGGTAACTTCTACTTCCTCTATAGTTATCTAGAGGGGGTCACATATACACAGGCTGTAAATCAAATTAAAATTAGGAGTTTGGGTAAGCAGCCAATTTATGCATCTGTGGTTGAATCCCCTTCTACCTCCATCCAAGAGGAGATAAAGAATTTTATTCCAGTTAAGGAAAACAAGCAACCAGAATCCGAACTTGAGATTGCGGCATATCTTTATCTGAGTGACAGAAAGATACTTAATGATAAGTATCCTTTTTTCGTCGCAACATCCGGTCGGTTCCAAGGACGAGTAATTATCCCATTCTGGAGAAATGATGATTTGGTTTATTTCCAAGCTCGTTCCTTGATTGGGCAGAAGCCAAAGTATTTAAATCCCGGATCCGAGTTTGGACTTAAAAGCAAGAGTTATCTTTTCCCGTTTGACCTGTCGGAGAGGTATGTCGTGATCTGCGAGGGTCCAACTGACGCAATTTCTCTACAACTACAGGGCGTAAACGCCACTGCAACCCTAGGATGTTCTATCAGTGCTACCCAATCCAGATTGCTTGCTGGATTCCAAGGTCGTATTATTGTCGGGTACGACAATGATGATGCAGGTAGGACTGGTTTGAAAAAACTTCATCAAACTATCAATTGTCAGCGATTCCTTGATATCAGCTATTGCTTCCCAGACAAGCGGTACAAGGATTGGAACGATATGCATGTAGATAACATTAACCTCAGACAGTATGTAAAAGAGAACACCCGAGAGTATGATTCCCGGGTGTTTGAAATTCAAAACGAATTGAATAATATCAATTAATAATCAAGTTTAAATAATCACTGTAGATTGTTTGATTTAATACAGAGTATTTAACTTGAATTTGGTACGCGCCCGTAAGAGGACCAAATGTACCGTTTAAAACTGATGGGAGGGTGTACAATGCGTTAGTGTCCCAGTTAAAAATCATTGTGTTATCGGAAGTAGTATCTGTATATGCAGATGTGTTTGCAAATGCGCTGACAGTTACCCTCGCTGGAAGCGTATAGTCGTCGTTTAGTTTTACAATTTGTATCGATGGATTAACTAAAACGGAATCTTTAAATATATTTTTTATTGGATCATCAATATTTTTGTTTCCGATATTGAATTCTGTGGAAATAGTAAGATCAACTTTAGATCCTAATTTTACATGCTTGTTTCTTAATTTGTTAGATGTAGTAAATATTATTGGTTCTGTTGTTGTAAACAGAGTATCGTCGTGTAGTTTAAATTCGTTTATGTAGACCGTGTAATCTGAATTTGCAGTCATCTTCACAGTCCAAACATCAATATAGTTTGTAACTGTACTTGCGGTGTTAGGTATAGCTGTCCCTTCATACACACCAGACAAGTTGGCTAATGTTCCATCTAATACGACTGCATATTGTCCTGTGGCTAATCTAAAGATGCCACTTGCATTTGGCATCGTTCCAGTATAATTTGATGCGTTAAATATTGCGTTTGTAGGCAAGACAGATGAATTTGCAAAATTCATCAATATAATTGCACTAGCCACAGTCGGGTCTATTACATTATCATCATTTAAAACAGTGCTTGGACTAGTGTTTGAAGATAATTTAAATATGCTAACAGAGCTAATAGCGTATGGATCTTGATAAGCTCCGTCATTGATGAAAAAGGACCTGAGGGCTACTTTTTGTAGCACCCCGGGTCTATTGTGCCTATCGACTACTTGAATATTGTTGATCTGCATTTTACTTGGACATAGCCTTTTGAGTCTCTTCAATTTCTTGTTTTAGAAATTGTAAGAAAATTAATCTTTCTCGCATGGTCATAGATTTAACATCTAGATAGGTCAATCCTATCTTATGTACTAATATATAGGCTTGTCCTAATAGAGTTTCTAAATTTAAATTCTCTATTAGCTCACTGTAAAAAAATCAGATCCTAGTGGTAAGTTAGTTAAACTAACTACTTTACAGCTATTACATTCGTATTTAACTTTAGTATCGACCCCATATTGGACACCAGTAATCTCTTTAATTAGTACATGGATATCCTTTAAGGGCAATCTGGGATCTTTTATAAAATTAGAAATTAGTACAGGATCTCGTGACCCATTCAATGATATCACGAATCTCCACAAGTTACCATAAACCGAATTCTCATCCTTTAGGTAAACTTCATCGCTTACCTTAGGGTATCGTACCTGTAATGTAACTTTAGTTATTGGAAGTTCAATTTCCCTAGGATTAGTTACATCGTCCTCAATTTTATTCATATTTAATTGGGATAAATTAAAGGTCATCTTGTTATCAAAACCACAATTTTGGCATGGAATTATAACATCATAATTTTCCCCATAGGAGATTTCTCTTAATTTTAATATTAAGACAAACTTATCCATCAATAAAATATCTTGAACTGCTACACCTTTAACACATCTTGATAACAAAGTATTTAAAGAATCTGCGTTTTCTTTTTTAGCCATAACCATTGATTTTTCATCTTCAAAGGTCATTGGTCGAACTGAAATATTGTTATTTCCATAAAATTTGCTTTTTGATGGAAGCTCTACCACAGTTTCAGTTTCTGTGGGGAGGTTGGCGAAAATTTCATCTAAATTAAATTGTTTTCCTTGTGGAACATTATTCATTATTTTTATAGTCCTTTACCTATTATATTAATAATAGTCTAAAATGAAAATTTTTATAAAAACTTTAACTTCAAAAATAGAAACTGATAATCCACGGCTATTTAAAGCTCTCGTAGATAGATATACTCATTCCATCCCCGGAGCCAATTATTCACACGCATACAAGCGCGGTCATTGGGATGGTAAGAAATACTTCATTCACCCGCGCACGGGAGAATTTAAAACAGGGCTTTTAGATTTAATTTTAGCAGATCTTAAGTTGATTGAGTGTGAGCCTGAGTTAGTTTACGAGGAACTTGACCCAGAGTTGCCTCTCCAAGATTACACATTTGACGGGTGGGATCTTCATGATTATCAGGAATCTCTCGTTGGTCAGGCTCTTGATAATAAGCGTTGCGTAATAAAATCTCCAACAGGTTCCGGCAAGACCCTGATCATGGCAGCAGTCATAAAGGCTTTTGGCCCACAGGCTAAAATCCTCTGTCTGTTCACCAAGAAACAGTTGATCAACCAAACCTACGAGTTCTTGGTCAAGAAGTCCCCCGCAGGCGTAGGATTAACTCAGACAAAGGAATTTTCAGTAGGTGTATCGTTTTCAGAGGGGTTTGAGTACGGCAATATAATGTTATGTTCCGTTTACAGTCTGGAACGACTACTTGGCACCCCTCACGAACGCCCAGATGTTTTAATTGTAGATGAATGCCACGAATTCTCCAAAGGGAAATTAACTTCAGAGGCAATTAATTCCTTCCCCACAGCTAAGTATAGAATTGGATTTACAGCTACACCTCCGACAGACGCGATACCTAAATACACTTTACACGGGGGGCTTGGACCCGTCATAACTGAAGTTGATACATCGTCCCTGATCGACCGAGGAATGTTAGCGAGGCCATATGTTCAAATACTACCGTTACACACTTCTGCTGATGACCATCTTGATATGGACTATCGGACAGTTTATGATAACTACATTGTCAACAACGAGATCCGAAATCAAGCCATCAGTTCCATTGTTGAAGCTGTTAAGGCAAAGACTCCAGCAGCTAAAGTTTTGATTTTAGTTAATAGTTTGGAACATGGTAAAAATCTGATAGATAAAATATCAGACGCAAAATACTTGCAAGGCTCTGACGATCTTTCAGAAAGAAACAAAATTATCAAAGACTTCAAGAAAAAAGATAAGTTCAAGGTTTTAATAGGTACGAAAATTCTGGAGACAGGTGTTAACATTCCAGAAATCACTCACTTCATAAATGCTAGGGGTTTGTTCTCCGAGATAGCCACAATACAGGCTCTCGGGCGTGCGCTCAGACTTAACGATTTCTCCGATAAAGTTTATGTGTACGACTTCTATGATGAGGTAAAATATTTAAATACTCACTCAAGAAAAAGAAAGAGTACATATAAGAACCAAGGACATACAATAGAGGTTTTACCAAGGATAGAATATTAATGATTAATAAACAAGAACAAGAAAAGAGTTTTGCTTTCCTTTCCGAAGAAGAACAAAGAACTCTAGAATTAGTAGCTACTGCACTACAAGACTTAGCTAAAAAGAAAAACCTCACCGATGATATGGTGAGGTCTTTAGATAATGCTGAAAGAGATTTATCTGTTATTAGAAATAAAGTTATTTGGAAATATATTAATGTACTTAAACTAGGAACTATTGTTTAGTAGCTTTTAAAATATTGATATCATTTTCTAATTTTTGGGTCAACTTAAGAACTTCTTTGGCAGTTTCTTGAATATCCTTTTGATTCTCTAAGGCTATTTTAAGTAATTCTTTTTGGTTCTCTAGTACTTGTTCTAGCTTTATTCCTGATTGAAGATCGTACTTAGTTTTTAGATCACTATTAAATTCAGTTTTCATCCAGCTTAGTTTAGTTTCTATTTCAGTTTTAACTACATGAGCGTTTTCAACTGTTCTAAACTCAATATATCCTGCAACGGATCCGACACAGGCTATTACCGCTATTGTCCATTTAACCATATCCCTTGTAACTGAATTTGCTGTAACCATAATGCTCATCTTTCTAAATTATTTAGGGCTTTTGTTGAAAATTAGACACTAATTTATCTTAAATCTTAAATAAAATTTTGCTTGTCCGGGAACATCTCTAATATTTGCTGTAATTCCAATCATCTCCCCAGTTAATAGAGTAATTGGTTTTTCTAGCATTTGTGCTGCGTACTCATACATCTGAGCTTTATCCATGAAGTTTGCCCCCTCTTCTGTGTATAAATTTCCGGCACATAGGGGATTACCTGAAGTTGTAAAATCAGCATTTTCTTCTACATCTATAGAAGTAGGGCAAGCTCCAAAAGCAGTATTAAAGGGGACGGGGGTCAAAGCTGTTCCAGTTCCAGAAGCAGATAACCTAAACATTTCAAAAGTAAAAGATTGGCCTGTCAAAGCTGCTGATGGGGTGTTGATTGCATAGCATTCAATTATCTCTATTGCACTAGAAGAGTTATTTACAATTTGTAAAAAATCTTCAGGGGCAGAAGAAACATTTATTGCATTAGTAGTTACTGAATAAATAGCAGGCATGTTACACCGTTATGAAATATGCATAAATTGCAATTACACCAGCAGCACCTACTGCCCCGGTAATGATTCTAAGTCCTTCCCCTTCCCGAAGTGTTAAACACTCTTCCAACCCAGCAAAACTATCGTATACATACAAGAATACTCTTTCTTGCAAGTTTTGACCTTCTTCAGTATAAATGTTTGCAGCAGCTAACACGCCACTCGGAATGTAATAAGCTGCGCCATTAGTTGGTGTATTTCTTGCAGTAATATTTGCATTTAAATTTGGGTCGGTAGTAACCATCTTACTCTCTGTGATGGTAGTTCCACCTGTGCCCACGGAAGAGGTTCTATAACATTCTAAAACTTGGTTAATACCAGTTATAGTTGTAGTATTTCTAACATATGCAACTATTCTAGTGACTTTCAATGTTTTTCCAGAACCAGTTCCATTGAACATATCAAACATTAATTTGTTTGCTGCAACAGATATTCCAGTCGCAGTGTAAATATAAGTTGGATATTTTTGAGAACTAATTTTTCCTGAGAAAGTGAGGTCAGTCGCTGTTATATTAGTTGCAGATACTGTTGTTGCGGAAACATTTGTAGCTGTTAGATTATTATTACCAACTACTTTTAAATTACCAGTATTTGTGTAACGCTGGTTTGTTGCGTCATAGTAAAGGAATTGACCTTCTGCGTTTATTACTTCTGCTGGGTTTGATACAGGGGAACCCCAAGAACCAGTTCCATTAGTTCCAAAATACCGCAACATGTAAGAAGGTAAATATGCTGGAACTACAGTGCCTCCAGAAGCAACTAAAAAAGTTCCATCAGGCATTCCACTTACAATAAACGAACCTCCTCCAGAGGTAGCTACAGTAAACTTAGCATTTTCAGAACCTCCGACTAATTCACCCGGGGTTCCTACATTGTTTGCTTGTTGTATTTTTTGAGTCCAAGTGTATCTATTTTGAGTATGATTATAAGTAAGAATTCTATTGTCATCGGCTTCTGTTGGAAGAGTAGCAGATACCCCTTGAATTTTATCAGCATTCCACCCAGCATCAGTTCTTGTATATCCTGAGTCTACAATTCTTCTTCTGGTTCCATCAGTGGACCATTGCAAAATTCTATCATTACCAATAGTAGTAACGGCAGCTTGTGCGATTCCCCAACCGCCATCAGAAATTGATGGTGTTGCAGAAAGAAACCTGATAACATTCCCGTCCGCTGTATTTCCAAAAGTATTTGTAGATAATGTTATTGGAGAGGCACATACGCTGTTATCACCATCACCAATCAGTATTTTATTTGCTGTAAGAGTGTTAGTTGATTTTACTCTAGGCTCCCAATCATACCCTGCCCCAGTAAAAATTAAAACATCCCCGACTGGTTGTGGCCCTGTATCAGGGTCAGGAACAGGATACCCATGTATTGAAGTTGCATCGGAACCACCGCCCCCACCAGTAGGCAAAGTGCTAGGACACCAAGCACCAATAGTAGAATTGTAAACTAGTGCTTGACCAGCGGAGGGTGCGGTTGGACACGCAGATACCCCTTGAATTTTATCAGCATTCCACCCAGCATCAGTTCTTGTATATCCAGTACTTACAGGAGCACTTGTGCTAGAATCCCATTCAAGAATATGACCATCAGTTATTGCTGGGGTCCAATTACCTATTGTATCTGAATCAACCCAAGTAACTATTCTTCCTGTCGTACCTGTTCCATCTATTGTACCTCCTCCTCCACCTGTAATAACAATCGTTGATGGGCACCAAGCACTAATAGTAGAATTGTAAACTAGTGCTTGACCAGCGGAGGGTGCGGTAACACAAATAGGTTTTCCTTGCAACTCAGCAGCGTTGGTTCCTCCCGCACCCGCGACTTTGGGAACCCAAGCGTTCAAAGAACTATCCCAAGTCAACACATAAGCATTTGTAGGAGCAACAGCAGATACAGAATATCCTACCAACCCACTAGCGTTCCACTTAGCGGTTTCATTATTTACTTCTAAATAATTTTCGGGAATTATGTCAGTGGTTTTTATTTCTTGAAAACCACTAACATTTCCATTGGCATCTCTGCCGAGTCCAATCGGTAAAAAATCGGCCATATCACTTCATTCTCTTTAGATTATCTTCTTTTTTCTCTAAACTCTTTTTCTTTTTACGGACTACATCTTCCTTTTCTTCTGCTTCATCTTCGGTTTCATGAGCTTCTTCATGTTCCGCTTCGATTTCATCTTCTTGATCATCTAGATCAGCCTGCTCCATGTCAATTTCTTCCTCTTCACCTTCGGCTGATTCCTCTTCTGGGGATTCTTCGAAATCTTCCATCTCATCATCAGATTCCTCCCCACCACCTATTTCCATCTTTAATGAAGAAATCAAATCTTCCAATTCCTTCATTTTGCCCATAACTTCTTCTTGAGAAGGTTCCGCTTCCCCAGCCTCAATTTCATCATTCTCTTCTTCGGAGGACATGGATTCTGCACCTGTCATTGCCATAGCACCTTCTTCATCGTCTTCTGGGGTCATGGCTGGAACTTTGACATCATCATCTTCCACGCTCTGTGGGGGAGGAACTTCCATTCCCATGCTAGGTGTTGGTTGAGGTGCGCCTGCACTGGCACCTTTTATCATCCTTAAAACTCCTCCAACCTTATCAAGGTCAGACGCAATTTTTTCAAAATCCAAATAATTGTTCAAGCTCTCGTTTATTAGGATATCGTCGTAACCAGCAGCCATGAAGACTTCTTGTATAACTTCGTTGCAATCAATCGCTTCCACACCATTCTTTTCATTTAATGATTCGGAAAGAGACAAGAGAACTTCTCTTTGAACTGATTTCTTGGGGGATATCTTTGCCAAGGTTTCAAATATTACAACTTGGGTATTTAAAAGACTCTTGAAAGTAACTGGGTCTTTTAAATTTTGAACATTTACCCCATACCGTTCATTCAAGTGATTAATCAACTCAGCCTTTAGGGGCTTCTTCATTTCAAAAACCAAAGATGCAAACTTTTGAACATCTGAAATACTAATATCTTTTACTTTATTCAAATTTAAAGCGTTTTTGAATGTTTCGGTTAATTGTTTCTTACTAGCTAAACAAAGATAAGGAACTTCTTCCGCAGCAGATAGCAAAGCTTTTTCGATTATTTGTTCATCGGAATAAAGTAACCCAGCTAAATTTTGTATCTTTTCGTTTGATGCCCAGACAGTATCAAAATTAGACTTATGCTCTAACAATTCTTTTTTTACCAACTCATGACGGCAAATTACATCATAAATAGAACTATCTACTGTAGGAGCTACTGCAAAAACGCCTTCTTCGGCCAATATATCGTAATCTGTTTTTGCTAGATCAAATGCTTCTGAAATAGTTTGGGACAATCTAACAGCACTGCGAATTTCTGAAATCTTAGAAATTTTAGATTTGTTTTCTTTTAAGTAATCAACTAACTGGGGAGCAATCTCTAAAAACTTTTGGAATTCGTTGCTCTCAACAATCTTGGATGTTTGGTTAAATCTATTAGCTTTCTCAGTCAACTTAGTTTTAATGTTCTTGAACTTGAGTCTAGATTCCCATAAATAAAGCAAGTCATCAAAAGATGACTTAGCCTTCTTATGAGAGTCCTCATAAATATTTTTTACGAAACCGGATATTTTAGAGTCCACTAAAATATCAAATTTGTCATCGCTGGAGAAGGATTCAATATCCTCCACGACTATGTTGTTTAGTTTTAATTGGTCACCAAACTCATAGTTACCTGCGATTACCTTATTGGACTCTGTAACATAGCAGACAGATTTGTCTTCTACATCAATTTTAAATATTGAAACATTTTCTCTTAGGGATCTACCTAAGTAATCCCCTAGTTTTATTAGCTCAGAAACAGTTCTATTACGATTTTCAAATAAATTATCAAACATGATTACTCCTAAGATATTATAAGCCGTCAATTTATATATATGTTACTATTTATCTAACTTTTTTAATTTTGTGTTATATTTTTTAATAATTCTATCAAAAACCATAGCTTTTTCTATATTTTCATTTAAAATGTTAGTTTTTTTCAATTTATTTAAAAAATTAACACTTTCTTGGGGGGCTTCTGTGGGTGGTATGTTTTCTGCACCTTCTATACCATTAGGAGGGGTAGACCCTGTTGGGGGCATAGGGGGTGCGCCTGCTGGAGATGGTGGAGCCATTGCCGCTTGCTCCTCCATTTGAGTTTGTTTTTGGCTTTCTAGTTCTTTCTTTATGCTTTCTATTTCTCTATCAGTTAATTCAAAATATTCTTTATAAATATAGGAATCAGGGAACAACATCAACCCTTTAACTGCTTGGACAACTCTAGTCTTCTGTTCGTCTACATCTAGCCTGCGCTTAGTAAACATATCAGACGGGTCAGGCAATTTAACCTTAACTGAGTTAATTTCAGATTGAGGAAACCCTAAAATAGCCAAATGCCTCTTTGCGATGGTTTCTAAACCAATTTCAATTTCATGCTGAACCCGCATGATGGTTCTAGCAAACTTAACATCTAGTTGGGCTAGGTTTGCTTTTCTTTCTGGGGACTTGTCTTGTTCAACAATAAAATCCTTTGGAATCTTTAAACATGCTAAGAGTTTATCTCGGAAATACTTAACATCATCGACCTTATCCAGATTCTGCGCTCCGGGCAAAGTTTCTATTTTTGTTTCGTTATTTCCACGATGGGGAACAAAATAATCTTCATCCAAAGACATTGGGTTTAATTTTTCGTTTATGTTCCCTGTAGCGGTATCGAAAAACTTTTCTTTCTTAAATTTTTGCTTGAGCTTCTCCATGAATGCTTCAGCCTTGCCCGTGGGCAAACTTCCAACATTAATGTAGAATATGCGGCGCTCAGGCGCACGCGAGAGGCGATAAATTAACATGGCATCTTCCATCAATTTAAGTGAACGGAAAACACGAATGGCGAATGCTGCGATGGACTTGCCGTAAGGATAGTACTTAGGATCTGATGTATGCATCCTAAAATGAACAATTTGATTCTTATCCAGCCCAATGTAAGAACTCTTTTCCATGGTGGTGGACTGATATCCGAAGGAATTCCAAGTTCCAGTATTTTTTTGTGGAATTTCTTGTAGGAAGTCGGTCAAGTACCCGTATTCGTTTTCAACTCGAATTATATAATTTGGATTTAAAACCTTAATTCTTTGAATCCCCGCTTTAGGGTTGTTTAAATCCATGACCAGTTCAATAAAACAATCTCCGTACTTGACAGCGTTTCGGGTTATATCCCAATAAAATCTATCAAGTTTAATTGTTTCAAATAACCTCTCCACTCTCTTTATAGTTAACTGGGAATTGGCTGTGACAGCCCATCGACGATTATGTGTGTCTCGTTGAGTGCAATCATCCGCGTAAATATCAAACGCTGCTCCTACTTCTGGGTATTCATCCATTGATTCGAATTGTGAATACCTATTTTTCCTGTTCATCTCCAATTCTGGGATAAACGGATTCCTAATTACTTCAGGAGATCCCCCCGGTTTGTGATAAATTACATTTGGGTTTACAATTGTATCACCACCAACAGGGTGTATTGGTGTTGGGGAATCGCTTGATTGTTGGGCCATGTATGGTTGAGCTTTTGTAGCAAAGTACCTGCTCCACCATTTTCCAAACACTCCTAGTGGGTTAAACCAAGGTGTTGCCGCTGCGGAGGAGTTTGGATTACCAAACGCCGTTTCTCCCATTTCATTTATTTGTTTCTTCCCAGAATCCATTTAATTTCCTCTGCTGGTAAATCTTTCCAATATTTGGAAACTTCTGCTTTTCTGCTTTCAATACTTAAGGGTTCTACTGCATTAGTCCTATGTTGACTAAGCAAAGCAGGGGATGTTTGGATTAGTTTATTAAATCCAAATACTGCCAATTTAAGTGCTGAAATCAAATCATCATGATGTCCTTTAGACGCTTCGACCTTGCCTCGTTCATTTATTTCAAAAGCAAGGAGTTCTTTAACTAATCTTTCTGAGTTTATGGTAACTTTTCTGTTGCGGATGGTTTCTTCCATTTCGGCCAACATAACTTGATTATTATTGGATGTTATGTTTATTCCAAAATCATTTCTATCGTCCATCCAAAGGTTTTCATATTCCTGCCTTTCAAACAACTCTGATACCAAACTAGCTCCGATCCCATTCCGCTCAGGAATTACTTTGCAAATATTATAATACAGAGCTTCTCTTGCAATTATCTCTGCAAACTCATTTATTGGTGTCTTGTTGGAATAAAACTCGGCAACCTGTTCTCCATTATAAGTATTAAGCACAACAAAGGAAGAATAATCCAACTCTCGGCCTAATGCGGTATCCACCCCCATTACATACTCGTAATAAGGCTCAGGCTCCTTCCACACGCGCATGCGCCCCTGATATTTTGTATCATACTTATGTTTGATGTTCTCGTGCAAAAACTGCAAGGATTCCCCATCAATGTAGGTGGCCCCTGTGCCTAGGAATTCCTTCTCGTACTCCTGCCTCCAACGCTTAAGACCAATGTTCTTTTTGGTAATTTCCTCAAACCGCCGAACATCGTACTTCTTGTCCTTCTCCCGGATGTATTCGTACAACCAATCATACTTTTCATTGTACTTATATTGTGGATGCTCCCACCAATCTATCTCTATTAAGTTGAATTCGTTCCGTCCAGCTTTAGCTTCTTGATAAGTATTAAAATACCAATTACCCATACCATTAACGGTAGATAAAACAAATACCCTACCACCCGTAGAAATAATTGGATAAACTGCTGCCCAAATGTCATCAATGTGTTCAATGAATGCTGCCTCGTCGATCATCAAGAAATAAGATGCAAGTGAACGGCCCGAAGTCTTTTTGGCTGGTCTAGCCTTAATCTTGCATCCATTAGATAATTCTAATGTGTGTTTGTTATCTCCACCACGGATAATCTTAGGTTGCATCCAAGGTGGAAGCTCATCATACATAATTTTAATTCTAGACAAGATTTCAATCGACTCTGTATCGCCAATTGATAAAATAGTAATTGTCTTGTTCTTTTGGAATACTGCCATGTGCATGATGTACGCACAACCTATAGTAGTACACCCTGCCTGTCTAAACTTGCGAAGAAAATTAAATCGGTTGGATTCTAAATCGTCAATAATCCGTTCTTGGAATGGAAACAAATCAAAATTAACTAAACCTAGTAGCTGGTGTTCAACTTTAATATAGTTACGAATAAAATACTTAACATCATTCTTACACTTAAGGAATTCTTCCTTAAGCTCTTCTTTGCTCATCTCTTTCCAAGATTTCTTTTTAACTTCAGGCAGCATAATTAATTTTAACTCTCCATTACTATAATAGGTATTATGAATAAAATAAAATATTTTGCTCTAATACCTACTAAGAGTACTGAATTTAAAGATATAACAAAAGATCTACTATCTTATTTAGCTAAGACAGGAGTAGATGTTATATTATTACCAAATAAAAAGTCTATTTTCGGTGCTTATACAGAAGGATTAAATTTAATAGAGCAAAAAGGTGTACAACCTAACGATGTAATTATTTTATGTCATGACGATATTGAAATCCTGAATAAACCAGAGCACTTCCGAGAACAGCTTAATTTCATAGCTAATAATCCTAATCTAGGATTTGCCGGACCCGCAGGAACTACTTTCTTGGGTAATAACGCTACTTGGTGGGATCATCAAGTTTGGCAAGCAGGACATCATAGTGGGTTTGTAATGCATGGTACAAAATTTAATCAACATACAACCTATTATGGTGACTACAGACAAGTAGTGGTACTAGATGGATTGTTCCTAGCTACTAAATATCAAACACTTAAGTCTATAAAAATGGAAAGACCCTCTACATTCGAGGGTATGTGGGACTTCTACGATTTGTACTACACAATGCAAGCTCACAAACTAGGACTTAATAATAATACTCTTCCTTTCTTTATTAGGCACGAGTCCATGGGGGATTTGGCAGGAAGAGATTCTTGGCATAAAAATCGAGAAGCTTTTATAAAAATGTACCAACTACCGGAGAAAATATGATAACACTACTAATGTTTATTCTTTGCGTTTATGGATTGGCTGCAACAATAGCAATATCTCAAATATTTGAACCCGCTCGATCTTGGATAAAAGAAAATTTTGAGTGGGGATATAAATTAATTAAATGCCCAATGTGCCTATCGTTTTGGATTGGCTTATTGGCAACCTTTGCAGGGTACCCAACCCCAACTAATTATTATATGTACAATGCGTTCATAGCGGTAGGATCAACTTATCTGCTACACGCAATAGTTTGGAAATTAGCGTTGAAGGATAAGGATTTCTGATAAAAACGGCCCTAGTTAGTTTAAATTCTAACTAGGGCCATCTACTGCATCCCCGACTACAACGAGCAACAGGGCGAAGCATATACTGCACTGAAGTCCAAATAGCCATAATAATTACCTCCCTCCCTACTATTATATACAGGACCAACCCCAGAAAGATAAAAATTATGCACACACCCAAGCCAATTAATATTAGCATTTCTACCAGAAGATGGTATAACCCCGACCAAACACAATATGTAATCTCCATGGAATATAATGGAGAACTTACAATACTTAAAACATACTCCAAGTCTAAGAAGAGAGCCATGGAATATCTAAGAAAGCTAAGAACTGGCTCCTATAAATGCAAGGAAGTGAACCAAGAACCATGATAGACTTCCTAATGACTATAGGCACCATCTGCATGGCAATATGGTTCTTTGCTACCATGTGGATGGTCGCTGATTACTGCTCCAAAAAGAAGTGATACCCTCTAAATTAGTCCAAATCTCGTTCTGCCTCATACATGGGACCCAAAAATTTTTAGGATTGTTTAAATTCTGGAAATAGGGGACCCAAATTTTTTTAGAGGTTGGTTTAATTTTTTTTAGGGGAGGTAAAATTTTTTTAGAGGTTGGTTTGAGTTAAATTTAAGGGAGTCACATGATTCCTACGGATATGGCGGCTGGCAGCTTCCCGTATGGTACCTAAACCGTCAAATTCTCCGGTGGTAGTTAGGTAGTTAGTAGGTAGTAGCGGGGGGATCGTCCTAAGTCCTTAGCTCACAAGCACTTACGATCAAAACAATTTCAAGAATGTTCTTGCGATTCAAACCTACCTAGCCGATAATACATACATGAACAAGCTACCCAGCAACATCAAGTACATCGTCGGCATCCGCACTCTGGTCGAAACCACCTGCGGCACCTACAGCGGCGAAGAGGTCTACAAGATCGGCACAACCTTCGAAACGGTGGGCGCGGAAAAGTTGGTTACGGCGAAGCGCAAGGCGGCGGATATGCGTCGCTGGTACGCTAAGGGCTACTACCCCCGTGCGAACGGTTGGAACTTCGGCATGACCCCCGATCAGTTCGAAATCTTCATCAAAAAGGTCTGAGATTGTTCTTGACCCGTCCACCAGTCCTAGCCGATAATACTACCATGAAGGACAACGCACACTACCCGTTCGCAATCGTGGAAACGCCCTTGAACCGCTCCCAGCCTAATGTGAAGATCTTCAAGATCGTGGAGCATATGGGCGAGGATTCAATGGGCTATCCTATCTTCTATATGTACGATAAGCCCTTCCGTGATAAGGAACTGGCCCAAAAGGAGATCCGCAACTGGCTGTATATCCAAAACCGTGTTCTGGAAGGCGTGGAATGAAGAAGCAATCTTTTAGCTGGGAATGGGTTATCGCTGCCTTTATCATCGGGCTAACCTTTGTAATCTAAAGGAGTTATGGCGTTACGAAATCGTAACAGCCCCCGGCGGGATCGTCCTAAGTCCTTAGCGCACAAGCACTTACGCGCACAACAATTTCCAGA
>Ga0049081_10000064_pt1 | contig 37244 bp, 52 predicted proteins | sample GreLakmeER78MSRF_FD_66717 | JGI IMG/M metagenome (GOLD analysis project Ga0049081, IMG submission 66717) | Freshwater lentic microbial communities from great Laurentian Lakes, MI, USA - Great Lakes metaG ER78MSRF | ecosystem: Environmental > Aquatic > Freshwater > Lake | place: Great Lakes...
AGAACAAGGAAAACGCGCACCTAGAGAAAGATTTTTCCGTTATCACACGGCGTGGTGGCATCGTCCTGTCCACGAAAATGCGCAACCGACAAAAGACGTTCAAGTTTATATGCGGCGCGATCTTGAAATCATACACCAACCGCCACTTGGTCATCGGAATAGTAGCGAACGAAATAGGAGAATATTGATGCACCAAGACCGAATGACATCGCATTTCAAGTTTTATCTCCATTATGAAAATTTTATTGCAGGGAATAAGGAATTAGCCGCTAAATACGGATCGGAAGCCTTAGCCTTGAGCGATCTGGACGGAGTTAATCGCTACGAGGTGCTGTTAAATTGTGCAAATATCACAAGTGGCGAAACCTCCTTGAATCTGGCAAGAAAAGCAAGAGAACTTGAGCCAAATAGAAGGGAAGCGTATGGGCTTGAAGCTAGCATTCTTCTCGATGAAAAAAAATATGAGGAGGCGAATAAAATAATTGATAAAATGTTGGAAGTTCCTACGCCTAAATTCCCACAATGGACTCACCGAAAGGAATGGTATGGGTGGAAAGGAAGACAACTAAAAGCGTGGTGCTTACGATTACTTGGAAAAAGCCTCGAAGCAAACAGACTTGAGGAATTAACTCTTAACGGAACTTGCAAAACCAAAATTTCGCTTGTTCACGCAACGCGAGGAAGACCAATCGAAGCGGTTCAATGTATGACTTTGTGGCTATCTAGGGCAAAGCATCCCGAAAGAATCGAACATATTTTTGTTGTTGATTCTGATGACGAAAAGGCCGAAGTCCTAAAAAGATTCCGCTCCGTAATCCAAAAGGAAAATGGATTCTCCGTAGGTGCATGGAATCTTGGAGCACAAAAGGCATCTGGTGACATTATTATTCAACTTTCGGACGATTGGGAATGTCCGCCGCAATGGGATGAAATGGTCGAATCTAGGCTAGACATTTCAAAGCCTCAAGTTTTGCGAATTTCCGATGGTTATCGCAAAGATGAATTACTTTGTATGGCGATTCTGACCAAAAAATATTATGAACAAAACGGACTTTTCAACCCAAGACTTAAGAACGTCTATTCGGACACAGATTTCACCTTTCGTGCCGCGAAAAATGGGGCGATTGTTGATGCTCGTGACATTGCTATCGTTCATCATCACCCGTTTTTTGAGGAGCGTCCGCTCGATGCAACATATCAACGTGGAAACGATCCGGCAGAGTATGAAAGAGCGAAGGCAATTTTTGAAGAACTCCACGCGAAATGAGTGACCGACCAACACCAGAGACGGATAGCATTATCCGTAATGCTCAAACAGCTGATCACTCGCCTACTCGCTTAGCAACGCTAACCGTAAAATGTGGAAAACTGGAGCGTGAGCGCGACGAGGCGCGGGAGGCGTTGAACAAAATATTAAAAAATGAATAAAGACGTCACTCTCATCGTATTTGAAGGTCTAAGGTCAAGACACGAACAAAGCGGGAAACTATTTAAACACCTTTGCGGATTGGGTGGATTCGGTGATACCGTTTATATCGCGGAGGATTGCACTTATCAGCAAGCAATGCACTGGGAACTGGGAAGATTTTTGGATTATTTTGATACTTCTCACGCCTTAATTTGCACTTGGGATGGATTTATTTCTAATCCGCATTTGTGGCAGGATTCTTGGCTGGAATATGATTTTATTGGTGCTCCTTGGCCAGAATTTTGGAAGGTAGGACATCGAGTAGGTAACACAGGATTTACCTTACAAAGTCAAAAGTTTTTACAGATGGTGGCAAAGGCTGAGGCACTTTGGACAGGCGAAGCTGGGGATGTTTTTTTATGTAGGACAATGGAAAAAGGATTTCGTGAAAATGGAATAAAGTATGCTCCCGTTGATGTTGCCGCCGCATTTTCTTGGGAACATTATATTGAGGAAAACACCGCAGGGCCAGATCGCTCGTTTGGTTTCCACGGGTGGGTTGCGGGAAAAACACCAGAACAATATTACACCTTTTGAAAATTCTTATCGTTTACCACCTTAGATTAGGAGATATTGCTCGCTGTTTGCCAATCGCAAAATACTTTGCGGACAAAGGAAACAAAGTTTGGTTTGAATGTTTACCCGAATATCATGGACTTTTTGAATTAGTGGACTATTGCACCCCACTTTATCCGCAAAATAGTAGAAATGATTTTGATCGGGTAATTGATCTTCAAATTTGGCCCGATTTGCACCAAGAGTTTTGTCAAAGCGAAAAAAACTGGAGCGATTTTGTTTATGATTTGCTTCCAGAGGGAAAAGATATTAATCGCCAGATCGTTTTAAATTCTCCCTCAATTATTACGCCACCAGAATTAAAGTCATGGGTTTTGTGCTTTCCAACTGGCTATTCTCAAGACAAAAAAATCCATCCCGCCGAAGTTATTCAAGCCGCACATCAAATCGCAAACGGAAGACCCGTTCTTTGCGCAGGAAAGGCCGCCCACGGCATGAGAGAGTTTGAATCTATCGAATACATGTGCGCTTATATCCGAGACGCCCAAGAGGTCGTTACGATAAATACTAGCTCAAGTATATTAGCTTCGGCTTTGCGTAAAAATTGGATTCATATTTCAGATAGTCCAAAACACGACTTTTTCCACCCTAACCAAAGCCGAATTGAACGGAAGTTTTGACGCATTTCCCTTTTTGTGGGACTTCTCGACATTTTTACAAGTGACTTATGCGCCGTTTTAAATGAACTGCCAATGGCAGTTACATTTGGGGGGCGTGATTTTCTTGCTAATCGGACAACTTATCGCCGCGAAAATACATTAGGCGATGGTGGATTTATGAATACAGCGGCGATGACTATCACCGCTATTTATGATTCCCAAACTCAAACGATTTCATTAGGTGACATTTTGGTTATTGGTGGTCGAAAATTCCGAGTTTTAGCGGCTGATCTTTCTCAAGACGCCGTTTCGGTAGATTTCACCCTTGAAGACATAAACAAATGAGTATTTTTTTTCCAGAAGACGAAGGGCGAGAGGTTCCTTGTAGCGATAATCAACCAATTCTTCGCACCGAGTTGGTGACGGGCGCAGCGGGGCCGACTGGGAGCCAAGGTCCAGCGGGGCCAGTTGGCGTTGGAGTGGTAAGCGGTGGATTTACGGGGCAAGTTTTAGCAAAAAAAAGCAACGCCAATTATGATACCGAGTGGGTGACGGGTGGCGGTGGCGGTGGTTCTGCAATTTGGGGCGGCATTGCCGGCACGCTTTCAAACCAACTCGATCTTCAAACGGTTCTCGATGCAAAGGCTCCATCGTCCGGCATTTCACCAAGCGCAATTTCAGGGACAGCAGTCATCACCACCGACTCACGCCTAAGCGATTCGCGCACGCCTACAGGCGCAGCATCGGGCGATCTTGGCGGGACGTATCCATCTCCAAGCGTTGTGAAATTGCAGGGCTATTCGGTCGCGACAACCGCACCTATAACGGGGCAATCTTTGGGTTGGACTGGATCGGAGTGGAGCGCAGTTACTCCGCTTACATCTGTAACATGGGGAGGCATCACAGGCACGCTAGCAAACCAGACCGACTTGCAAAGCGCGCTTGACGCAAAGGCACTCAAGATCACGGCTATCACGGCAGGCACAGGGCTGACGGGCGGCGGCGACTTATCGCAGTCGCGCATAATCTCGATGCTTGCAGACGTTCCTGCGGACTCGCTCAATTTCAATACGGCAGCGACCGAAACGGCTGCTATCGGCAAGATGTTTTGGAACACGACCGAAGGCACTCCACAAGTCGGTCTGGCCGGCGGCAACGTGCAGCTTCAAATGGGATCGATGCTAGTGTCCTACGTTCGCAACGCAGAGGCAACAACTCTAAATAAAGGCGAGGTAGTCTATCTTTTCGGTGCAACAGGCAACCGCGCAAGCGTAAAAAGAGCATCGAATGTGGCTGATTTAAGCTCGTCCAAAACTATTGGTCTTGTTGCCGAAAGTATTGGCGCAAACCAGAACGGATTCATAATTACTCAAGGCGTTCTCGATGGGCTTTCGCTTGGCTCTCCCTATGTGTCGGGCGATTCTATTTATCTCGACACGACACCTGGAGCATTTACGCGAGTTAAGCCTACGCAACCCGACCACATTGTTTTTCTCGGCGTGGTAGAACGCGCGAATGCAGGCAACGGTCAGCTATACATCCGCCCGCAAAACGGCTTTGAGCTTGAAGAACTGCACGACGTTCTTATCACTTCGCCAATTAACAACCAGACGATCCTTTGGAACTCGGCGGTCACGCTTTGGACAAACTCGACTCTGACCGTCGGCACGATCAGCGGACTCTCAGCCGATCTCAGCGGAAAGGTCACATCTGTCGGAGCCACGTCTCCCGTTGTTTCGAGCGGAGGAACAACACCAACGATCTCAATTCCGGTCGCAACCGCTACGACCAGCGGATATATCAGCTCGACCGATTGGACTACGTTCAACGCGAAGGCAAAAACGACAGACGTTCAGATTTTTACTCGCGGGACATTATTCACAACGACCGCAACTGCATTCACATCTGGAAGCCCTACAATAACCGTAGCAAGTAATGCTAACATGGTGGTTGGAATGGCAATCACAGCTCCATTCCTTCCGACTCAAACAAGTGGAATCCCAACGACAATTACAAATATTTCAGGAACAACCATCACCGTTTCTGGAAATGCAACATACAATTATTCTGATCGCAACATTGCTACAACAATAGGATTTGCAACAAGTTTATACACTTGGACAAAACCAACTGGGGCAAAGTCTGTGGATGTTTTTTGTATTGCCGGAGGCGGTGCTGGTGCGGGTGGACGCGTTAACGCTGGGTTGCAAGGTGGCGGTGCAGGGGCTGGAGGCGGACTTAATTTTAGGACGCAAATACCAGCAACAATTCTATCTGCAACCGAACCAGTCTTTGTAGGAATTGAGGGAATCGGTGGAACGGCAACGAACCAAATAAACTCACAAAATATCGCAGGAGGGGCAGGATTTGATTCTTCTTTCGGAGCAATTAGCGCGATCACAACAAATCCATTTGTATTTGCTGGTGGAGGTGGGGGGGGATCTGGGGCAGCAGGAGGAAACGGATCAGCAAGTATTAGAAATGTTAATGTCGCCGGTGCTGGTGGAGCAGGAGGGAGTGCTGCGGCTGGTGCGGCTGGTTCATCCTCGTTTATTTCTGCGGCTGGTGGTGGTGGCGGCGGAGGCGCAAATACAACATCCTTCTTTAACGGTGGAAACGGACAATGGGTGCTAGGCAATAATCCAGTTGGAGGACAATCTCAATCGTCGGGAGTTGAGGGAACAAATGGCGCAGCTGGAACAAGCATGGGCACATATATTCATGCAGGCGGCGGCGGAAGCGGTGGAGTCGGAGCCTATACAGGAAAAAACGCAGGGGCTGGAGGCAATGGCGGCCTATATGGCGGCGGTGGTGGTGGTGGCGGATGCTTGGGGAATTTCAACGCATCCTTCTTCTCAGGCAAAGGCGGCGATGGAGGCCAAGGAATTGTAATTGTAACAACATATTTTTAAAAATGATAACGGACTCAACATACACTCTGACGCTGGAAAAGGCTCTTACGGACGCCTTTATCCTTGCGCTTCAACAGGAAATGCAAGGATCGTTAGTGGTAACCGCCGCAGAAAATTTTGGAACCATTACCCTTCCTGCCTGTTTTGTAAAATGCACAAGACAGCGCGAAAGCATAATCAATTCAGCCATTTTTGAATTTAATGTGGATATTTCCTTGGTAGTTCAAGCCGACGATAGCGACCAAATGGCTTTTGAAAATCTTTGGTCGCAAGTCTTGTGTATTTCGCACGATATTTTTGGGCTAAAAACAAAAATAAATTCTATCAGACCTCAATATGCTTTTGTTTTTGGCATTCTTCGAGATGGAGCGGTGAGCTTTTCCACAACAGATCGGCACTTTGAAAGATCGGTTACAATAACTGCCCACGCTTCGCTTTTTGCAAGTTGACATTTTTACCGAATTAACTATGCCAGCAACCGTAATCACATCATCTGTCGCATCTGGGGTCGAATTTGGACTCCTTCAAGAAACTGGGCTTTTGCTCAACAGCTTTTCTCGTTCCGTCCAGAGCGATAAGGCAACCGTCATGGACGCTCTAGGTGACACCGTGGCCGTGGCTTATTTTAATAAGACGGCGACCATCTCGCTCGATGGCGTTATAAACGGTGGCGTTGCTTATGAGCTTGCTAATATTTTGACATTAGCAAACGACACAAGTTCCTATGGAGTTTCTGGAGGGGCAGTAATTGTTGATTCGGTTGCTGAAAAAACAGGCGCAGGCACATTCAAAACTATTACGGTTTCCGCAACGCAATACCCCGAGATTGTCTAATCTCGCCCTAACCCAACCGCTGGCCCTCCGGTAAAAGAGGGCCATTTTTTTAAACAGGAAACAAAATTATGGAACCAAACAAGAAATTTTTTCACACAATCAATTTGAAGGCAGCAGTTGCACTCGCAACGCTAGGTTTCAAAATGAATAAGCCTCCGATTACTCGCCTCGTTCGCACAGACGGCAAAGAATCTACCGAATTTTGGTTTGAAGGCGAGAATAACAAAGGGGAAGAAGCTTCCAAGGTATATCGCCAAATGACAAAAGAGGGCGATGAGCTTGAGGAATCCGATCCAGAAAATCCCATTTGTTATATTCGCGCCGCTTTAGCAAATAGAGATGTTCTTGTGGATATTATTCGTAATACGCCACGACTGATTGAGATTGAACATAATGGCAAAAGGATTGCCATTTCTGAAAATGCTTCCGAAAAAACCAAAAAAGAAATGACACGCTTTCTAAAATAATAATATGAAAAAAACAAAAAATAACGAACTGCAAAAAGACGATGAAATTCTCCGTATTCAAGCAATGGAGGACGGTCCTAAAAAGGTAAACGGACATCTTTTGCGACCAATTACGGCATTAACAATTTCATGGATGCAACGCAACGAGGTGTTTTCTGGCGATATGGACTTGGTTTGGAAATCTGCCGCATTTGCATATCTTCATAGCGAGCCTTATAGCGCGATCCGATCTGTCGTAAATGATCGCAGCGCATTCATTAACGCCGTGGATTCATGGATTGAAAAGAATATGATCCATCACCTAGAAATCTCGGCAATGACAAGCGCGATGAATGCCGCCTTTGAATTTTACAACGCTTCGGCAACTCAGTCGAAAGAAGGATCGGGGTCGGGAAACTAAATAGCCCCAACTGGATTACAGCTTATGTTTTGCGACTTGTTAAGCTGACTGGCTGGGGCTTTTCTCATATTTTGGAGGAACTTCCATTTGCGGTAGGGTTGCAACTTCTTCAAGCTGACGATTATACAAACGGAATCCATCGGCCTTGGTCAAGGGATAATGCCGCCGTTGATATTGACGCTCTCGCCTCGATAGAGACAACCCTCGCTAAGTATGGCAAAGTTTAAATTTACGGCGCAGAAATTGGAAACAATCTTAGAAGAATATGCAGAAATTAGGGAAAAAACAATTCCCGAAGCCGTTCATTTAAATGCGCGACTTCTTTGCATCGAATTGGCAAGACGAACACAACCATTCGGTGACGATTTGCAGTCTGGCACTATTCGAGTTGAAAAAGACATTGGCAAAGTTATTAAAACGCCAGATGCTATTTCCAAAATGGTTAGTTTTGTAAATAACAAGAGCCTCAAAAAAAGATTAAGCGAAGCCGTTTCTGCGAGGGATTTTACTAAAATGGGTTTTTTGTTAGAAATTTTAGGATTTTTAAAAAGCTGGGGTGGGTTTGAGAATATTACTTCTCTACAAGGTCTTTTTTATATACATCAAAACGCAAGAAATAAGACCACAGGAAAAACGGTAGGTAAGCAAAGCAAATTGTATATTACCTCAGAAAGCAATTTGGATTCTTATGTTAAAGAAGTTCAAAAAAGAGTTGGAATGTCAAAGGCTGGATGGGCCGCTTGCGCGTTGGGTCTAACAAAAGTAAATAAAGGATCATTGACGCAAGGATTTCCTCCTGCCGTAATGGACGCAATGAGAAGTGGGTCGGGAGATGTTCAAGATTATACAAATAATTTAATCAATCCAAAGGTTGCATTAACAAACAAAATTTCTTGGGTTGATCGAATCTGCTCAGAAACAGAACAATCAAATGCGGGAGCTGTTGTTGTTGTTAAAATGATAAAGCAAATGGAAATGATTTTGAAAAAAAGACAAAAGATTTGATAAATTAACCTAGTATGGCAGATGTTACCGTAGAATTTGGCGCAACCGATACAGGACTTGAGAAGACACTCAAGGCCGTTCAAGACGAACTTACCCAACTGAAGGGCAAAGTATCGAGCGGCGAACTTTCCATGACCGAGCTTGAAAGCACGATGAAGCGCATCGGTCAGGTTGAAAGCATGGAGAAAAGGATTAAGGCAATAGGAGACGCCTCGTCAGAATCCTCGCCAAAAATCAAAAATCTTGGAGACACCATTGAATCTACTGGAGACAAGACAAAAAATGTTGGAGGTATTTTTGATGATGAGTTTAAACGAATGGGGGCAGCCTTCACAGTTGGTAACCTCGCCGCTGAAGGCTTCCAGAAAGCTATATCGTTAGCATTCGATGCGGCTAGGGCTGTTGTTCAAGGATTTTCAGATGCACTTGATCTTGGTGGCAGACTTAGCGAATTATCCTCCCGAACAGGCGAAGCTGCTGGAACATTGTTGGTATTGGAAACTGCTTTTAAGAACTCTGGATTGGAAGCATCTCAAGTTGGTCAAGTCATAAACAAGTTGCAGAACTTCATGCAAGACGCCACGAATGGTGGAGAGAAACAGACCAAGGTGATGCGCGATCTTGGTATTAGTTTTGCCGATCTAGCTGGGAAAACTCCGTCTGACCAGATGCAAGTTTTTGCAGAAAAGATCGCAGGCATCCAAGACCCTACACAAAGGGCAGCCACGGCATCCGAAGTATTCGGAGAAAAGCTAGGCGGAAAACTGCTTCCATTGCTCGTTGATTTCTCCGGCAATATTGACGATGCAAGAAATAAGGTCGGATCACTTGAGCAAGTGATGAATGAAAATGCCGCTACATTTGACGCATTTTCAGAAGATATCGAGACAGTAAAAGGGAAAATGGCCGTTTTCGCCGCTGGGGTTTTAAGCGAAACCGTTCCAGCAATTCAAAGGCTTGCTTCAGAGTTGGCAAGTTTGGATATTGCTGAACTAGGAAGGGTTGTAGGTCAAATCCTCACCCCAATTATCGTTGAGTTAACCAATACAATAAACCAAGCGACTACTGTTTTCAATGCAATAAAGGACGCAAGCGCGGGAGCCGCTTTGGGTCTAGGAAAAATGACTGATGGGTTTATGAAAGGCGCAACCGAAGCAAATAAATATTTGCAAGTTGTAGCCGCCTTATTACCTGGAGGGTTAAACCCGCTTGGCCTTGGTCTTAAAGCTGTCGCGAATGTATCCAACGAGGCAACAAAGGAAATGAATGGCGTTGCCATAGCGGCAAATGATGCAAAGCCAGCATTAGCTACACTTGGGAATCAAGCTGCTGATACTGGCGATAAAGTAAATACGGCATTCACTCTGACAGCCGATTTAAAGCCAGAACTAGATTCTATCGGTAGCGGATGGACTGATGTTTCAAATCAAATTCAAACAGGGAATTCGTTGCTTGAAGGAACAGGGGCGGCATTCGGAGCAATAGCCCAAAGCACGGAAGAGCAAGCCGCAGGAATTGGTGGAATCAACGAGCAATTAACTGCAAGCGAAGCATTGAACAAGTTGATCTTGGACTTAGTTGGTAAGACCGCAGATAAAGAAGCTGACGCCGCTGTTAAAGCCGCGCAAAAGGCCGCAGACCAAGAAAAAGCCAATGCGCTAAAACAAGAGGAGCTTAATTTCCAACTTTCAATAGCCGAGGCGCAAGCCGCTGGTGATACAGAACGAGTAGATGCTCTTACAGCGCAAAAAAAATATGCAGAGGATATTCAGAAAGCATTAGCGGCAGGACTTAATCCAGAACAGGCCGCCGTGTTTGCAACCAACATGGCTATCGCCGCGGACAATTCGGCTAACATTAAGCAATACGACAATGACGGGAATCCGTTGTTTTTCGAGGCGGCAAAGAATGCAGAAAAATTGCATCAGAGTCTTAAATCTGCAAAAGGGTTTGCTGACACGCTGGCAAACATGAAGGAGATTAAAGCGATGGATAAGGCTATGAACAGCGCGAAGGCGGCGAAAGACGAGTTGAAAGCAATGGACAAATTGCTTGGAACTGATCTAGCCCAAAAGAGTTTTCCTGATCTTACTAAAAAGCTAGGAATAGACAAGATAGGACAGACAGGAACAGAGCAAATACGCGCTGTCGTTACATATTTCAATCAAGTAAAGACCGATCTATCAAAGAATCCCATCGACTCAGAAAAGGGACAAGAAAAGATCCGCGAGCTTATTAAATTTTTAGGCGGAAATCCAATGCAAGCTGAGCTTGTTGTCGATTATAAAAAGGCGAAACAAGCAACGGATACCGCATTTTCAATCGTTCCGACAACATTGGATGCGGACAAATCCGTTAAAGGCCTTCGAGACTCGGTGAAGGACGGCATCGAGTTGGACGTGGCCGCGAAGTCGGGCGTAAATGGAGTTCTCGATCTCATTAAAACTGCCGTCGAAGCGATCAAGACCGCTGTTGTAAGTCTCGAAACAAAACTCCCGCAACCAGTTTTAGCATAGAATTATGGCACATACATATTACGGCTCAGACGGCTTAATTTTAACGAGCATAACGAAAGAAAACTTCGACAGCGGCCTAAGCCGCGTCGATTGCATATATAAGTGCAGGACAACAAAGGCGGACGATCTTGAGCTAGATTTAGTCGCAGGCTTTCGACTGCCAGAACGTCCAGATTATATCATCCGCGAGAACGCAAAGCGCAAAGATGAGACGGATGGATTCACGACATTCACGGTCAGCGGATTTTATGGGACTCTGCAAATTAGCGGGAATGGAACTATTCCAATTCCGTCAGTTTTAGGGGCGGTGTCTAATTCAATTAACCTTGTCGCAAATATAACTTCAAGTTCTGGGAATCCTCCAGTCATTGGAGAGTTCACTCAGTCATTTTCTATAAATGTATTAAGTGATACCATTACAAAGAAATTCACTTTAGCACCAAGTGTTTCAGTTACAACACTTCCATTACCCGATGAAAATTTAACATATCGCATTTTAAAAGTTACGCCTGCAAACGGAGACCCATATAACCAAGACTTAACTTTTGAAGATAATTACAGGAATAATAATAACAATTATTCATACTTTATTTTCAATAATACTTTAGTTGAGGCTCTTAATGCGTCTAGTGGAATAATCAATGTAAACAGAAGCAATTTCGGGAATGTCGATGAAGTCACGGTGACTTGGGGGCTGGATTTCGGTCAACCAAATTTAAGCATACGCCAATACGCATGAACGATTTCCCAGTAGACTTCCAGACCGTTCCAAAGTCGGGAAATGCAAGCAAACCGATATCATCTGCGGATTTGATGAAGAACTTTGCTTGGGCGAAACTGGTCGTCGATAGTTCGCTCGTGGAAACGACGACCGTGATGGGATTCTCCGCTCACAAGTTCAAAATGCCAGCATTGCCGGGGAACGGCACTTTTGTTCTCGGCGCGGTAAACGGCACGCTGCAATGGCTCTCAACAGAGGAATGCTAAAATGACACTAGGCCGAACCGCTTCCAACGCCATCAAAATCAAAGTCGAAGACGGCACAACTCGCGCTGTGAATTGCGCGTGTTGTGCTCCTTCCGCAGTTTGCGGGCCAGGGTATTACTACGATATGTTCGGAGCATATGTATATGCTGATAAAGACAATTCCTATGAAATTAGTAAGGCACAATATGATCTTGTGCAAGCGGGCGGAACATTTAACGGGTCAGCATCTATATCTATTAATTTCAACCCAATTCTAAATTGTTCATTCTCCGCAAGCTCAGACCCTATAATTGCTGCACCTAATGCTGCTTGCTCCAGCCTCGGACAAACTATTTTTGGAGGCTTTGATTTTTCATCATCGCCCACTTGCACAAGCGATCCGCTTTATTATGGCCCGCCGCCACTTCCACTTATGGTGGCCTATAGTTCGATGGAATTTATCATGTGGTTTTTTCAGCAGGATAATAAGTATTATTTGCACATTTCGGGATATATACAATGTCCAGTAGGGAATGGAACGGCATCTTGTGTTGAGATATATAGATATATGGGAAAGGTATATAGTAATGGAACAACTAATTTCTTTTCATTCCTTGGTGCAAATATTTATTACGATGATGATAGTGCGTATGCCCCTAATTCGTGGAACATTAGCTTTGCCTAAATATTGTGGAAAACTTGTCCAATAAACCACCGCAGAGTTTCATGATTTTCTTAGAAAGAGGAGAATGGAACATTGCCCAAAATTTCAAAGTTTTTTCATCAATTATCGCTCAACGAATTTCTGGGAAAAATGTCACGACTCGCCAGCAATTTGCATTGCCAAATCAAACAAAGCCAAACACAAAAATTGCATTATTAGTTGCTAATCCCATAACTAAATTTTATTCCGCTTGTCGTGAAGATAAAATTGATCCAGATACGGCATTAGGAATGATAAAATCGGGAAATAAACTTTCTCCTTTCCATTCGTTCCCTTCGTTCCACTTTTTCCCGCAATCTCGCTATCTGCTTAACCACAAGGAGCCAGTTTACGGGTGGCGTGCACCAGATCATGTTGAGGATTTTTGGGAGGAAATGAATCTTGGAGAGCCTCCTATTATTTATGATCGGCAAGAATCGCTAGTTAATGAATCAGAACTTCGTGAAATCTATCAACAGGATTTTCAGCTTTGGGAACAAATTACATCGCCTAAAAAACTTATTGTTCCTTCCAAGGAATTAGAAAAGGATTTGCGTCATTTTTGTAGTGACTCGCTCCAAATGAGAGCAACATTTGATAGCAAAATGCTTGCTAGAGCTGGTTCCGCCGCGCACCGCTTCACTCGCGCAGGCTTCGCGACCACCCCGCCCGAAGTACTCGCCACCCGAGAAGCGACGTGTCGCGCCTGTCCCGAATGGGACGCCACCGCGCTGAACAACACGGGCCGCTGCCGTAAGTGCGGGTGCTCGACTTGGGCAAAACTAAGAATGGCAACCGAGCGTTGCCCGATAGGAAAATGGGAAGCTGTTGACAAAACCGACAAGTAAATGGCACGCGACCTATTTATTGACATGACCAACCGCCGTTTGGCGACAAGCCTAACGAGCCTTGCACCAGCGACCGCTCCGCGCTTCGTGAAGGGCGACAACGGCGAAATTAACCTCTATTTTCTTGAAGCCACTGGCAACGTGTCCGCTCCGTTCAACGTAGTTGATATGACCGGCACGACGGTTAAATTCGGCGTAGGAACAAGGACGGGCATTCCTGCCAGCGGCACGTTCACGCTCTCCTTCGGGGGCGAAACGAGCGGGGCCATCGGGTTCAGCGCAACTGCGGGCGCGATCTCGTCCGCGCTCAATTCACTCTCAGCAATTACCACCGCAGGCAAAGTGTCCGTGGACGGTACGATGGCGACCAACTTTGTCATTTCATTCAACTCAGCTGGCACTCGCTCCGCGATCACGGCGAACGTGTCGCATCTCATTCCTACCACCTCGGCACTCATTGACGAGCGACTCGCAGGAGACGCCACAACGAACGAAATCCAAGAGTTGCAACTGCGACTCGCGCCTGCCGTATATCAGCCGACTTGGACTGATCTCGGAACCGCTCTTACGGTTAGCGTCGCCACGACTCTTACCGGTTCAACACTTCAAAACGAAGTGCAGCGGATCTCGTTTTCACGCCCTCCATACTTAGGCAGCTATCGCGTGACTGTCCCGACATACAACGTGGACATTGCTTCGACCGTCACGGATGGCGTATTTATTACGACATCGAACCACGGCCTTTCACTCTCTCAGCCTGTTGTATTGACGGGCTTCACGGCATTGACCGGATATACCGCCGGAACTCAATATTTCGTGCGCTCGATCCCAGAAACAACCCAGTTCCTGCTTGGCGTAACAGCGGGAGCAACTGCGATCACAACCGGCACAGGAACGGTCACAACGGGCAGCGTGGCGACAACGATCCTCCGGCAGACTAACCCTTTAGACGCAAGCACAACGGCGGCTCAACTTCAAACTGCAATGCAAAACCTTGACTCTATCGGTCTTGGGAACATGATTGTTACTGGAGTCCAAGGCGTTTATTTTGACTTGAATTTCTCAGGCGATAAGGGGTTCTCTGACCTCCCGCTTATGCAGGTGCAAAACGGATTGATCGCAGTCCCAGGAAAAACGGCATCGGTCAATTTCTCGACATTCGGCGTGCGCGACTATTTACTCAACGCAACAAGCGCAACGGCCGATCTGGAGATCGAACTCACCGAGTCAGGCACTCGCAACACGATCATTCTTCAATCATGCACCTTGACCGAAGAACTCATAACGCAAGCCAGCTTGACGTAATGGAGAGTCACACTTTCCATTCGCTCGTTGGAACATCCGCGCCCGCCGCCGCCGTTCTGATCTCGTTCTCCGAAGTCGAAGCATGGCTTCGCATTCTTTCGCTCTTGATGGGGATTTGCATCGGTGCAGTTTCGCTGTATAAAATGACTCGACCTAAAAAACCATGAAAACACTACTCTCAAAACTCAAGGAGCCGTCCACCATTCGCGGTATCGCGATAATCGGCAGCGTGGTGGGTATAAGCCTAGACCCGTCGAAGTGGGACGCTATCGGATCGACGCTTGCCGCAATCATCGGACTCATCGAAGTATTCCGCAAAGAAAAATGAGCGCACGAAAAATTGCGCTCTTGATGATTTTGTTATCCTTCGTTTTTTTAGGGATGGCACTTTTAACCTCATGCGCTGGGTTTCACAATCCTGCTTTTTGCGTGAAGACAGATTATGGAACTTTTTGCTATGAGCTACCAGAAATACCATCGCTCAAAAAATGACCTTTGACGACCGCTCCGAGGTTCAGCTTGCCACGCTCCACCCCGATGTCGCAAAGGTCGCCAGAGCATTCCTAGGCGCGGCAAAGGGCATTGCGGCAAAGGTTGGTTGCGATGTTCGAGTTATTTCTGGAACTCGGAGCTATATGGAGCAAGATGCTCTTTATGCTAAGGGAAGGACAACGGCAGGAAAAAAGGTTACAAATGCTCCTGCTGGATTTTCAAACCACAATTTTGGACTTGCTTGGGATATTGGCATTTTCCGTGGCAAGGAATATTGCGGTGAACATCCGTTATATCGAGAATTGGGAATTCTAGGTAGAAGTTTGGGTTTGGAATGGGGCGGCGATTGGAAGTTCGTTGACGAGCCGCACTACCAACTCCGCCCATCATGGGCAAAAAGCATGAGCGAGAGGGAAATGCTCACAATCCTGCGCACAAGGGTTTCTAAAAAAATCGACGTTCTGTCGTAATCTTTTTTGGGATTTATTCAAATCCTTAAAAGTTTTTTTATGCAAGGCGTCCGCAAATGCTCTTAGAATAAGGGTTCTAGGATTGCAAAAAAATAAAAAATAATTCTTTCCAATTCTGGAAAAAATGAGAGACTAAGTGCATCAAAGGAAGCGGTTTCCTCTGATAAACCTAAAAATAAAAAACCTAAATATATGAAACCCTACTGCTGTACTTTTCGCTATCTAGTCTCTCATTCAAAAAAGCCTCGCTCACATGGCTGTTGGGCATTTCAAGAATGGGTTCCTATGGGAAGCCCTCTTGATGAAAAAAGGGAAGTGATGCTCATTACTGGAACTTACGCCGAATGCAAAAAAACAGCCCTATCCCACTTTCAAAGTAAAATTGAAGTTCTCCCCTAAACACCAAACCATAAACAAAACAGAAACCTAAAAAAATGACTGCCATAATAGAATCTCGCAAAACTGATTTCCACACGCATATCGATGAGACGGGTGGGTTCAAGGTGACCAACCTAGTTGCTGATGTGGAATACGTCTTAGAGTCCTGCAAATACTTCACCGATTGGGCCGTCACGGGATTGGACTCAGAAGGAGTTCGCCACAAATTCCAATCAATAGGACGTGCCGGAACTTTTGGCGAGTCCAGATTCTATGGTCGCCTTTAATCTCCCCAAAACAACCAACCAACAAAACAGAAAACTAAATATATGAACGAACTAACCTTAATCCAAGGCCAAACCCAACTAAACGCAATCGATGCCGTTCGCTCGGCGTCAACAACCAGCAGCAAATACGGATTCATCTCTTCCAGATCAATCATTGATAATTTGACTACGCTTGGATTCACTCCGCGCAAAATACAAATCCACAAAGTCCGTAGTGATGATCGTCAGGGATTTCAAAGGCACATCGTCCGACTCCAGCATCAATCTTTGATGCCTAAAGTCGGCGACTCGTTTCCAGAAATCGTTCTCATCAACTCGCACGATGGAGGCTCATCTTACCGAATGCTATTAGGTATTTACCGACTCGTCTGCACTAACGGAATGGTCAGCGGAAATACCGAAGACGAGATTCGCTACACGCATCGCAAGGCAAATCTTTCTCTTATCAACGATGGCGTCATGCGCCTTGTGAATCGCGCCTCTGAGTTGACTGATAAAATTGCTCAAATGACCAGAAGGGAGCTAACCCTTCCAGAACAGGCATCGTTCGTGGAAGAGGCGATCAAGCTCCGCTACCGCGCACTTGAAGATGACTCATCGCTCAAGGACGTTCTCAAGTGGAACAATCGCCGGAATGCCGTAAACGAAATTCGTCGCCACGAAGATAGCGGAAGTAATCTGTGGCTTACCTTCAATCGCGTTCAAGAGAATCTCACGCAAGGAAGTCACCGAGGTTCGGGAATCCGCCGCATCACCTCTCCATCGGCCGACCTCAACGTCAATCGATCGCTCTGGAATCTCGCCGAAAGTTTCCTCAACTAAAAAAACAAAAGGGGGGAGCGGGAAAACTACCCGCTTCCCTGTTTTTTAAATTTTAATAATATGACGAACAAACAATGGAGCGTTTCCAACATCAAAGGTGCAAAATACGTAGGCGCACTAGAAATCGAAGGCGAGGAATGTTTTGATGTGCTGGCAACCAATGATCGCCTCGTATTCGGGTCAGCCTGTCACGCTGGATTCCTTGAATCGGGTTTCACCCTGCGGGACGATGGCGAGCCGCTAGATGAGGCTTTGCAGGAACTGCAAGCTGACCTAGAGGTTTACTACCGAGACGGAGCGCAATATGTGTCGCGTATCGTTTGCAACGACAGGATGTGAGCAAAAAATAATTTAAAAATAAATCTTTCCAAATGCATTGAAATGAACGATTATCAATTCATCGGTTGAGATCACCTCAAGCGAAAAAAACCAAAAACCTAAAAATATGAAATCACTCCCACCTTGTCACGAAGAATCTCCGCACTACGCCGCTTGGAACTCTAGGGTCGAAGCCTTAGAGGAAGCGGGACTGGATAGAAGCGATGCCCAAGGAATCGCCGATCTCGAATTTAACGCGACAGAAATAGCAGAAAAGCAACTCGCCGCATTCGGATGTGTTCTGGGGAGAGCCGCAATCGTCAAAGAAACCAACAAAACAGAAAACTAAAAATATGAGTAAGAAACACTTCAAAGAAATCGCCGAAATGCTCGGCGAGGAATACACGAAATGCCTTTCAACTAGGGATTGGAAAGTTGTTGAAAAAATAATTGACAGACTTTGCGAAACCTTTCAAAAAATTAACCCTCAATTTGACCGTGCCAAATTTATTGCCGCAATCTACGAATAAAATCCTATGACCGCACTTACCTTCATCCTAATTTACGCCGCTGGTTGCATCCTTTCCATGATGGCCGGATATACCTTGGGCAATTATACAGCAACCACCAAAGGCGAGGAAACCCGCCGCTGGTGGATGAATCGCCAAATTCGCCGCGAAAGAAAATAACAAATGGAACTTTCCGATGAATATGTAACAAAAATTGCTTGTAGGATAATTGAGCAAGCCTACTTGGATGTCCGATGCGAAAAGGAATTTGAATCCAGTTCCTGCCAACGCGACCAAGATTTTTATCGAACCAGCGCAAGCACATTTTTTAGAGGTGAGTTTTTTAAAACAATCTGCGAGGCGTTAGGTTTTGACGATAGCGCAATCCGCCTTCGAGCATTTAAATGAAAACCATATTTGCTATTGATTCGGGGCCGGAACATTCCGCATTCGTAATCTACAAAGGCGGCGAGATTTTAGACAGCGGATATGTTCCGAACGACGAGATGCGGCAAATCTTGATCGGCCGCGAATATGATGTTTGTGCGCTCGAAATGATAGCTTCCTACGGCATGGCCGTTGGAAAGTCGGTATTTGAGACGTGCCTTTGGATTGGTCGATTCATTGAAGTGAGTCACGCACCAAGTATGAAACTCTATCGCAAGGATATCAAAATGTCCCTGTGCGGCTCAATGCGAGCCAAGGATGGAAACGTGCGGCAGGCATTGGTTGACCTGCTAGGCGGTCAAGGAACTAAAAAAAACAAGGGGCCAACTTACGGGATTTCCTCACACAAGTGGGCGGCTTTAGCTGTAGCCGTATATGCAGCCAACCAACTAAACATAAAAAACTAGATATATGGAACCGCAAGAAACAATGAAGCGCATTCTCAAAGTTGAGAAAATGGAAGTTGACCAACTTCTTGAAGAAATAAAAAAAGCCCAAGACGAGATGCAGCATTACCGAGATCAAAGGGCAAGATTGCTTGAATATCTAGGTAAAACTCAAGATTTGATAAATTATAATCGCGCCGCAGAAAGAGAGGCTTCGGCTAGATTAAAATATGTTGCCCGACTTCACGCAAAAAAAGCCTCACACCAAATTGACCAAGGAGTTTATCCAGTTAAATAATTTCAACCACTTTCCCTCGCAGACAAACAACCAATAAAAACCTAAATATATGAAAATAATAAGCGGAAAACAAAAACGAGCACAACGTATTGTGATTTATGGCGTTGAATCGGTAGGAAAAACCACGTTTGCTTCCCAATTCCCAAGACCTTTGTTTTTGGATATTGAACTGGGATCGGCGCATCTGGATATTGATCGGACAGAAATAAAAGATTGGAAGGAACTTATCGCCGCAATAAATGAATCAAAAGCGACCGACTTCCAAACAATCGTAATTGATTCCATTGACTGGGCCGAGCGGTTAGGGCAGGAAGATTTACTGGCATCCACAAAGAAAACCTCCATTGAAGATTTTGGTTATGGCAAGGGTTGGATTATGGTCGCGGAAAGAATTAGCCGCATCCTAATGTCTCTTGACGAATTGATTGATGCCGGCAAAAATGTGGTTCTAATCGCGCATTCCAAAATCGCAAAATTCGAGGCTCCCGATGCCCTTGCCGCATACGACCGATATGAACTAAAACTAACAAAACATTCCTCGCCGTTGGTGAAAGAATGGGCAGACGAGCTTTGGTTTATGCGATTTAAAACTAAGGTTTCCACCAGCGAAAGTGGCAAAGGTAAGGGGCTAGGAGGTAAGGAAAGAATTATTCAGACTACGCATAGCGCGGCGTATGACGCCAAGACGAGATCGGGGCTTCCTGAAGAAATGCCGATGCTATGGGAAAGCGTAGAGCACCTATTCACCGAGCAAAAATCAGCCGAGATTCCCGAATGGCAAGGCGTTCTTATGGAAAACGAAAGTTTGGTCAACGCCTTTTTATTGGCGAAAGGCGAAATTCAAGAAAATCAAACTTGGCGAAATTGCAAAAAGGATTATCTGCTCAGAATTTCCTCAAAAGCGGATAAATTCATCGAAGCGGCAAAGGCATTTATTGTATGAGCAAAGAAATATCACCTAGTATGCTTCCCAAACTGGATGAATGTCCACTTTACCAAGGATCAGATGGAACTTCCTCTGCCGCAAACCGAGGAACGAGAATCGACATAGAAATTCGGAATTTCATAAACAAGTCCACGTTTTTCAAAACAAAAGACCTTGAGAAATTAAACTCCGATGAAGATTTCGATTCGATTGCATGGGGAATTGAAAAACTATTTGAATTGGCCCACGGATCGTTTATTGAAACCCGCGAGGAATACCTAGCGATGTCAGTTCCGCGATTATCAAAAATGGGAACAGCCGACGCCATTTGCAAAGATCAAAAATGGGTCGCCGATATAAAAACTGGACAGGCGCGAAATTACAAACAACAGCTTGCGGCTTATGCACTTGCTTGTATGGAAGATAATTTCGCCAGTAAATGGACGGCGCATGTTGTTTATGTGGATCAAAGGATCGTCCGTTCTTATGAGTTCACCTACGACGATGCGATGAATATCGTGGAGACAATCGTGGAGAAATCTACGAGCGATTCCGCAAAGCCAATCCCTTGTGAATATTGTAGCTGGTGCAAACATTATAATAATTGTTCCGCTATCGTTCGACAAGCCGAATCGGCAATAGCAATTATTCCCGAGGTTTCTGGTAATTCCATCGAAGCGATAAAAGGAAGAATCCTTGCCACGCCCGAAACTTTAAGCGAATTTGCAAAGCAATGGAAGCTGGTAGAAAAGGAGATAGCCGAACCGCTTTTGGAGCTTTTAAAAGCTCGCCTCGAAGGCGGGGAAGATATATCGGGCTGGAAGCTAACGCACTCCAGCGGCAGAAAATTCGTAGATTCGCCAGCGATTATTAAAGCGGCAGAAAATATTTCAAAGGAAACATTGGTGCTTGCTTTGGGTGGTAAGATGAGCGAAAAAAACTACCTCGAATTTTGCTCCAAAAACGGAGTGGAACCCGATTTAACGGCGATAAAAATGGGAGCACCTTCGCCGCAACTAAGACAGACAAAAGTTAAATAATTTCCTCGCAAGATTGGGAAATCCCGATCGCAGGGGCAAAAGGGGGCCGCGCATCCTAAAAAACGCGGACCAACAATAAAATAGAAACCAAAATAAGATGCCTAAATATATACAAGGACAAGCAAACTCGCCAATCTATTACGTCAAGCCAGACGTTTACAAAATAGAGGTTAAAAAAGCAGAAAACCAAACCAGTAAGAACGGAAACCCGATGATTAAACTGGAATGTAAGATAATTCTTCCAGATAGTTCAGAGGGTCCGACAATCTGGCATTACTTAACCTTTATTCCAAAATGCGGCGAGAATATTGATAATTTTCTCGCTTCGATTGGAAGACCCGTTGTTGCTGGTGATGAAGTTGAAATTGAGCCAGAAGATGTGATTGGTGAGTTTGCCTTTGCCGTTATCGGCGAGGAAGACAGCACCAAATACACCGACCAAAAAGTAAATAAACTTGAGCGTTGGATACACGGCGTAGAAAAACAGAATTGGCTAGATAGGCAAAAATTGCAGGCCGCTCCAAAACGCGATGAGCATATTGTAGCCAAAGCAAACGCCTACCGCAAGGAGCCGTTAAACTTAGATATGGACGGAGACGAAATTCCGTTCTAATGCAGCCACTTCTCGCCATTCGGCTTGCCATCTGTGTTAATGGCTGCCCAGTAGGTTCTCGCATCGAACGAGGTGAGCCCTTACCGAGTTACAAACATACCTACGATGACTCGCCGAGTGGTAGAGAGGAAGCTGAAAAAGACCTAGAAAAAATCGCGGCATACATCGAACGAAACAAAGATCAAAAAGGAAGTAAAAATGAAAAAAGAAAATGGTTCTAAGGAATTACAATTCGTCATGGATTTATTTGAGACAACGAGAGAGGAATATCTATCGGATGCTCGGGCTATTGCGGAAATCCTAGTGAAAAAAAAGGAAACGATTACGGTAAATGATATTCGCGACATTTTACCACCTCCAAGGGATGTTGATCCTAGAGTTATGGGCGCAATATTCAAGTGTAAATCTTGGGAAAAGGTAGGATATATTTCCTCAAACAGAGCAAGTATTTGTCACGGTCGCCCAATCGCCGTATTTAAAAAAAAGCAATAACCTATGTTTAATATCATAACCAACTTAATAAGCCTCACAAAACTGGCGAAAGAAAATATGCAAGATATGGAAATTTTAATCGACCTACTCAACGCAAGGATTAAGGCGTTAGATGCAGAAAATGAATCCTTGCGAAGCGAAATCAAAAAACTAAAACAATTCTTATCAGGACAAGATGAATAATCCAAGACAACAATCCTGGCGCGGTTATTCCCTTAGATGTTGGCCCAATCACCAAGATGATTGCTACCGATGGGATTGGGAGGTAAAAATCGGCGAGGAATGGGTGGAGGTTGTTACCCAATCGACTAGATGGATAGAAGAAGAAGCAGAAGAATCACTCCAGCGTTACCTTAAAAGACAACAAAAATGATCCTATCTCCAGATTTCTGCGAGCACTACAAAACAAAAATCTTAATTCGGTTGGCAGGACACGAAGGAGTTTTTTGTCTTTTAAAACTTTGGTCACAATGCCAGTTTCGCAAAAGCGAGGTGTTTGAAAAATCACCAGACATAATTTCTGCGATTGCGGGTTGGAGCGGTGAGCCAAACCAATTAGAGAATGCACTTATTGATTCGGGATTCGCAAAGCGAAGTGGTGAGAAGTTCATCCTTCACCAATGGCAGGACTCGAATAAAAAGTTGCTCACAAGTCCCGCTAATGGCAAGAAAGGCGGAAGACCAAAAATCAATAAAACGGAAGAGGTCAAGGGGCGATATTTGAAACTTTAAATAAGCTAAATATAACCTAACTGAAACCTAAACATAACCTAACTATAACCAAACATGCCCTAGATAGATAGATAGACTATCTATCTGCTATCGCTAGATAGATATTTCTTCGCCTCTCTCCAAAGGAGAGGCGAGAAATTATTCCTAAAAAATATGAAACCAGAAATACAAAAAAGTTCAGTTCCACGCAGCGATTTCGCCGAGACCGCCGCCCTCTCGATTATCCTCCAAAATTATGACGCATTAGATTCAGCGAAGTGGGACGAGGATTTGTTTTTTAACCATTCAAATCAAGTTCTCCTCCGAGCCGCCAAGAAACTGCGCGATGACGGATCAAAAAGCGACCTCTTCAGGCTCCAATCTTATCTTGAGGCAAGCGGGGGCTTCGATGATGTCGGAGGTCACCACGGGGTTTTAACGGCGTTTGAAGCGTATCCCGCACCAAAGGACATTGAATCAGCCTTGGAATTTCGGCGCGATCTTGTAAAATCTAGAAAATATCGGCGTGCCCTCAAAGTTCTAGAATCTTCAAGGCAGGACGTTCTCTCTATGTCGGCTGACCTCACCAAACTAGCCGAATGCTTTTCTACCGAAGACGACGAAGAACCTAATCGCCTAACCCTAAAACAGCAATGCTCCGAACTCCTAAACCTTCTCGAAAGCAATTCTCCACCCATTCGCCTTAAAACCGGCATCCGAAATCTCGACAACTTGCTAAGTGGCGGATTTGAAAAAGGCACGGTCGCCGTATTTGCTTCCGAAACAAGCGGGGGAAAGAGCATAGCACTTATTCAGACCGCTTTATCTTGTTGCTCCGACAATTATACGGGCATTATTTTTAGCCTAGAAATGTCGGCGAGTCAAGTCCTGACCAGATTGGTTTCTTGCAAGTGCGGTGTTCAATGCGTTCCGCAATACAGCAATCCTTCGCCAGAACAAAGCGACGCCATTCTCAAAGGATTATCCAAGATTGCCCTACTGCCACTTACCATCTTCGATAACATTTCGGATATCTCCGAGGTCGAGGCGATCTGCAGAAAAACTCCTTGTGATTTTATTGTGCTTGACTATATCCAGCTTTGCTCGTCTTCTGGTAACGCAGAAAATCGTGAACAACAAATCAGCGAAATCGTCCGAAAATTAAAATTGATCGCCTTGAAAAATAATATTTGCGTTCTCACCGCATCTCAGCTAAATGATGGCGGAGAACTCCGAGAATCTAGGGCAATAGGTCACCACGCCGATTACGTTTTGAACATAAATCACCGAGATCATCCAAATGCAGAAATTAGCATCACCAAGAATCGAAATGGCGAGAGGTTCGTTTTTGCTCCAGTCACAATGAACGGCGCGATTTCTAGGTTTTCAGATAGATAAAAAAATATGGAACCAAGACGAGATTCATCAGATTATTCGGAAGCCTCCTACGAGCATGATTTTGCTTCCTTTGATGATCCAAAGGACTTGGCTTTTATACTCGCAAACTCTCACCAATACAGAGAGGCTTCGGAGTATATGCTCGGGCTTTTAAATAACATCGTCACGTTTCTATTTAACCACGGCTATCACAAGTCGCCTCAGCTATATGGTATCGCGTTCGCCATCGGGCACCCAATCACCATTGCTCAGAATATGCTTGACGTGGCGCGGAAAACTAACGTAACAAAAGCGGCGATATCAAAGATTGCGATGGACTTTTTGCAGGCAACAGGTTTACCTCCTTCTGCCGCATTAAAAACAGAACTGGCTAAAAACATATACAAAAAAACTAATGGAAACAAAAGAAATACAAGAAGCGATTCCCAAAACTGACGTCTTGCGAGCTATCGAAAAGGAAATCAAACAAGCCTTCGCAGAAGCTAACCTATTAGCTGCCAAAGCCAAGTCGGATGGTAGAGCGGCTATTCTAAAGATGGCAGATGTGGGGCAATACATCCTCCTAGGTCGTGAGCATATTAGAGATAAAGCCCAATGGATAACCTCGCTAGGTATCGACAACGCAATCGCAGATAAAGCGGTGCACCTTGCCCGTAACCGCGACCAACTTGAGCTTGAGCTTTGGCCATCAGATGTCGCCAAACTGGGAGCACAGATCGTCGGTATCCTGCCTCCCCACGTTGCTCAACTCAGAGGCGAAAATGATCCAGAGAAGAGCACCGAAGCAAACAATCATTGGCTCAATTATGCAGGCAAACTGCAACGATCGTTGTCTGATGTTTTCAAAACTAAACCGATAGAAAAGTGGAGGTCTGATGAAAGAGAGTCCATCAGAGTCGCCCTAAAGCCGATATATGACCTTTATAACAAGCTAAATGAGCGAACAACAAAGGAATCTTTTTTTCAGGGCTAAAGCTCGGGGGTAACCGAACTCCCTTTCAGTAAAAGTGAATGATATTCAAATTTCCAGTTATCAAAAAACCCAATGAAAATTGAAAAAATAAAAACAGAAAAGTTGATTCCGTATGCGCGGAATGCAAAAAAACATGACGAACAGCAAGTGTCAAAGCTCGCTGGGTCAATCAGAGAATTTGGATTTAACAATCCAGTTCTCATCGACAAAGACAACGGCATTATTGCTGGGCACGGGAGGGTGCTCGCCGCTCAGAAACTTGACCTTGATGAAGTCCCTTGCATCCGGCTCGGCCACCTCACCGACACTCAACGTCGAGCCTACATTCTCGCCGACAACCGCCTCGCCGAGATCGGCGGCGGATGGGACGAGGAAATGCTGGCAATCGAAATTGGAGAATTGAGGGAGATTGATTTTGATCTTGATCTTGTCGGATTTGACGCTCAAAAAATTGAAGATCTTCTAAACCCTCCAGAACCAGAACTTGCTGAAGTCAAATTCAACGGGAAAACGATGGATGAGTATAAAGATAAATATGACGAGTCAGTGATTCGTCAGATAATTCTTGTATATCCCCTTGATGAGTTTGATGCGGTTGTTGAAGCGATGGGTAAATACGCCGATCAACACGGGCTATCAAACAACACCGAAGTTGTTAATCATTTATTGGAAACTAATGGGTATGCAATATCTCAACGTAAAACCGAAGAATCTTAACATAAAAGAATACAGGGATCGATCAGCAACCCAAGAGGATTGCGAAACATTAATCGATCAAGACACAACATTGCTTGTTGATGGAAAACCTGTTTGCGTTTATATTGAGAAGGTTCCAGATAAAGTTGATGATCTATTTGATTGCTTGACGCGAATTAAATATGACACGACAACGCGAACATCTGGGCTGATTACGTCTTCTAAAATATTCGGATATGCTCCGAGGAACGCGATTCGCAATCTCCCATGCAGGGCGGTTGGTCTCGCGTCATCTCAACCGAGGGAGAATGAGACATTGAAAAAGTTCGCTGACATTGCAGCGCGAATATATTCCGAAACAAATCAAGACCTCTCAATCAAGCACAAAAAGATGACAGAAGATAACGTCATCAAACAATACAAGATGGGCGGATCAATGTTCACGTCAGGAATCGTGAACCACAACAATCCACTCAAATATCATTTTGATACGGGCAATTATATTGGCGTGTGGTCGGCAATGTTCGCGTTCAAGCGAGACGTAGAAGGAGGATACCTTTCATTCCCAGAATACGGTATTGCCTTGAAGACATCGCATGCGTCACTTTCAATGTTTGACGGGCAATCAATTTTGCACGGGGTAACGCCAATTAAAAAAATGAAGCCAACAGCGGTAAGATATACCATTGTTTATTATTCATTGAAAAGCATGTGGTCTTGCGAGACGCCGAAAGGGGAAATTGAAAGGATGAGAAACAAAAGGCTTGAGATTGAACTTTCAAGAAGGAGTAAAAAATAATGGACATCGTAATTAATCCAACCAAATGTTCAGAAACAAGCATTACCGCTTCAAATAAAATCGCAAAATGGGTTTCATCCTTGATAAGGATTCCGCTAGTCGATGATAAGAAAACGGCATTTCAGCATATAGGAAGAAAAATAAATCGCGTTTATTTAGTTAATGGAGTTTTTGCATTTTGCGACTTCAGGGATCAAATAAAAACCCTATGTGATGGGGCAAAGGAAGTCGTGTGGATTGGAAATGATTACGCTTTAAAAATTCCAACGTATTTGAAAAACGCTAAAAACATCAAACGAATAGCCCAATACTCAAATTATGACAACATGAGTTGCCACAAAATCGTTGATTTTAACAAGCTGTTGCATTTTGACGGAAGGGCGAAAGAATACAAAAAATCTGGATTATTTTATTACGGCGCATTTAGAGAGAACAGGATAAATGTTTTCAAGCATTGGTTTTCAAAGTCTGACTTTGATTTACACGTTTCCACATCGACTAAAAACATGGGTGATTTTTATAAAATAAATAATTCCATCAAATTCTATCAGGCTAATCAAGACATACGGAATGTGATAAATTTATTTCAAAGTTCAATATATCTTGAGGATTCGATTAAGAATAAAAAAATAACACTTACCCCTGCAAACAGATTCTACGAGGTGATTGGAAGTAAGGTTCTTTTGTTTTTTGATATTAACACAAAACAAACGCTGGCAAATGCTGGATATTGGGATGATGACTTTAGTGTGGCAAATGCTTCCGAAATAAATGAGAAATTAAAAGATTATGATTCCTTGAGAACTAAACAGATCAAGTTATTTAAAAACATGGATTTCAAAAAAGAACTTGAGAGAGATTTTTTGAGTGTCATATAATTTGTTGTGACTAAAAATAATAAAACTACAAATAGTTCTGATCTTCAAGATAAAATCAGAGATGCTCAAGTTAAGAATATCCTTGAAAAACTCAAAAGCGGAAAAACTTTAACGGCAAGAGAAAGCGTAATCATTGGGGAATATGCGGCTGAAAAAGATAATAATGGCAAGAAACTAACTCAACGAGATATTGCCAAGGCTTGGGGGATGACTCAACCCAATGTCCACAAGATGGTGAAGCAAGGGATGCCAATGGACAGCATGGAGGCCGCTGCCGAATGGAGAAAGGATTTTCTTGAAGGTCGCGGTCGCGGAAGTGATGCTCCTGCATCGTTGAATGACGCAAGGCTTCGCAAGACTTTACTAGAATGTGAGAGGATCGAGCTTGCTTTGGCGGTAGATCGTGGGGAATACAGCAAAAATACCGAAGTTAAGGAATCTGGTATTCGGGTCGGTTCAATTTTTACAGCAAAACTCAACGCCTTAGTAAATGATGCTTCGGGAGCCTTAGCTGGGTTAGATGAGGCGAGTTTAAAGAAAAAACTCCACGAAAGGGTTCAAGGGATTCTCGCAGAAATACAAATGGAGCTTGCAAAGGTTTGAATCCGCTTGTCGAAGGCTTACGCAGCGGAATAAAATTGGCATTTGATGGAACGATTCTGGATTGGGCGACCGATCACGTTTGTTTCCCAAATTCTGATCGGGCTTCCAAATTTGATTCATCTATCGCGCCGTGGCTTAATGCTCCGCTTTTAGCTGTAAGCGACGATGAAACAACGCAAGTTTTTGTTCGCGCTCCTACTGGCGGCGGAAAAACAACAATGATGGAAACATTGGCGTGTTTTATCGTTGCGCAAAAGCCTGGGCCTACGTTGTTTGTTGGTCAGACGGATGATATGGTAAAGGATTGGACGGAATCTAGGTTGCTTCCAATTTTTAATGAATGTCAGCCAGTAAGGGATTTGTTTCCAGAAGATCGACACGCATTAAGAAAAACAACAATTTTATTTCCTCACATGGTTTTATTTGCTGGCGGAGCAAATATGACAAATCTCCAAGAAAAATCCATGAGATACTGCATCGGCGATGAAGTTTGGCGGTGGAAAAGCGGAATGATAAAAGAATTAAAAGCTCGTCATCACGACCGCTGGAATCGGAAAACACTTTTAGTTTCGCAAGGTTGGGATGCCGGTCACGAAGCGGACGCCGAATGGGAAAGCGGCACGCGAGAAGTTTGGGGCTGGACGTGTTCCCATTGCGGGAACTGGCAAAGATATTTGTTTGATCACATTGAATATTCTGTTGAAAGAGATGAAAAAGGAAGTGTCCTTTGGGATAAAGTTCAAGATTCCATTCGGATGAAATGCGAACATTGCGAGGTGAAATACCACGACACCTCGGTGACTAGGAGGAATCTTTCAAATTCCTCAAGTTACAAGGCAATGAATCCGCATCCTGTCCGAGGACACAGGAGCTTTGAATATCCCGCATACGCCGTTTGGTGGATTCCGTGGTTTAATATTGTGAAGGAGTGGATCGAAGCGAACGAGGCTAAAAGCAGCGGGAATTTGGAGCCTTTGAAGCAATTTATTCAAAAACGGAAAGCTCAAACTTGGCAGGATGAAATCGTAAGCAATCTTCCAGATATAACGACAGCGGATTATTCAAAATCGGAATATCTTGAAGGACAAAAAATAGATGGAGAACACCGCCGATTTATGTGCGTGGATAAACAGCGCGACCATTTTTGGTGTATCGTTCGAGCCTTTCGCACCGATGGATCTTCTATGCTTTTACACGAATCCCGCCCTCTAACGTGGGAAACGCTTGATGCTATTCAGCAACAATTTAATATTGTTCCAAGATGTGTTGTTGTGGACGCTGGCTATGATACGCCTCTGGTTTATGAAAAATGCGCTAGACGCGGGTGGACGGCTTCGCACGGATCGGGGCAAGACAAATTTTATCATATCGAAGGCGGTAAACGCTATATCCGCTTTGTTTCAAAAATTGAAGGAGCGCAAGCGGGTTCTGACGGATTAAAATGCGCCTATTTCTTTTATTCAAATGAAGGAATTAAGGACAAACTTGCTTCTCTTCGACAACAAGATGCCGTTCCAAAATGGGAAGTGGCAAGGGATGTTTCTGATGATTATAGGAAACAAATGCTTTCAGAAATGAAAAAAGATGTGATTCACGGCAAAACAAAACAAGTTGAACAAAGATGGGTGCGTATTGGCGGACGACCAAATCACCTTTGGGATTGTGAATGTATTGCCATTGCATCGGCAATGCTGGCGGGGGTTTTACCGATAGGCGAAAATTGACATCCCTCACTCTTTAAATGGCGATGAACAAAACATATTTCGGATTGCCTCTTGCGATATTGCAGGAATTGCAAACTGATTTTACCGCTTGCCTAAAAGCAATCGCGGTGGCAGGAGCATCTTATAGCATAGCGGGACGGAGTTTCAGCCGCGCAAATTTAACCGAAGTGGCGCAAACAATAAAAGAATTACAAGCGGCTATTGACAATGCTGGAGGAAATAGGGTAACAAGATACACGCCCACATTCCCAACGCAAAGACCTTAAATATGGATATTTTTACAAAAGCCCTCTCGTTTGTTTCACCGAAAATTGCTTTGGACAGGATGGTGAACCAAGCAAAGTTGCGAAATTTTGGGCGATTCGATTCTGCGTTAGCTAGTGAAAAACGAGGCATAAGTCGGGGAGTAAGTGGTGGAGAAGATACAAGCGGAACTAGAGAAAGATTTGCGCTTATTCGTGCCGCTAGGGACTTGGCTGATAATTTTCCTCCTGTTCGGTCGATTCTTTTAAAATTCGCAACGTATGTTTCGGGGCGCATTGCCTATCAAGCCAGAACTGGCGACCATAATATTGATACGGAAATCGAAAGATATTGGCAGAAATGGTGCAACAACTGCGATTTTCTAGGTCGTCATAATTTTACCACATTACTTCAGCTTTCCGTAACCGCAATTTTGAGGGACGGAGATTGCGGTTTTGTTATTGTTCGAGACGGCGAAGATTTAAAATTGCAAAGCGTCGAGGCTGATCGAATCGGCTCGCCTTACGACCGAACGGACACGGACAAATATATTGGCGGAATAAATGTTGACGATTACGGGCGACCAATTTCATATACAATTTTTACTCGGACAATCAATAATCAATATGTGTCTCCTATTGATATTTCCGCAAAAGAATTTATTCATCTATTCGATGCCGCAAGGTTGGACGAATATCGTGGAAGATCTGCTTTCGCAACTGCCTTAAATGCCACCCGCGATTTACAGGAAGCAATAAAAGCCGAAGTCCAAGCAATTAAGTATGCTTCCTACCAAAGCGGGATTATTACCTCAGAAAGCGGGGCGGCTGATCCTAGCGATTATTTTTCAAGAGGAAACTCAAACGACCAAGGGCAAGCCGCTAGATTACAATCACTTGACCCAGGCTCTGTAAATTATCTAAGTGCTGGCGAAAAAATGGAAATGTTCAAATCGGATCGCCCGACAGGAGCATTCGGAGAATTTATTCGCTTAATTCAAGCTCATATTTGTATGGCGGTTGGACTTCCCTACGGATTCGCATTCGATGCTGATAAATCTGGCCCGATGGCTAGAATGGAATCAGCGATGGCTGAAAGAACATTCTTGCGTTGGCGCGGATTATTGGAAGGGCAATTTCTTAATAGAATAAAAAATGTTATTTTACTTGATGCTGCAGCCCGTGGGCTAATTCCAGATTCAGAATATCTTTTAGATGGCCGCTGGTGCTGGCCAGCAAAAGTTTCCATTGATTATGGTCGTGAGGCAAATGCCGATATTTCTTTATGGAAAGCTGGTCTAAAAACAGCAGGACAAATTTATAGCGATATGGGCGAAGATTATGAAGAGGCACTTCGCGCAAGAGCGAAGGAAAGCGCGATGATCGTGTCACTCGCAAACGAAATGGATATCCCTGCGGAATATATTTCGGATTCAATAATTCCCATTCAAGTTACTCCGCCTGTTATTACCTCGAACGAACAAGAAAATTCGAAAACAGAGCCAACGCAAGAAGTCGAAAAGATGAAATCGCAGCTTGCTATTAAAGCAAAGGAATATAAAGTTGAATTGAAACGAAACGAATTTGGTAAAATCGTAGGTTTTGAAAAGGTAAATATTGATATTTCAACGCCGGATTCTACAGAAACCGAAGGCTAAAAATAATGATCAAACACGGCATAGCATTAGAGGCAAAAAAAGCGTTGATTTCTGGACTTCATCAACCAACGGATGATTTCAAAATCGCATTATACGAGGCGCAATCCAAAATTGGTCCAGAAACCAAAACTTATGTAAAAGAAGGCGAAATTTCTGGAAAAGGTTATCTTGCTGGCGGAATAAAATTGCGAGGATATAAGGTCGGCGCAATAGGGAAAAGCGCATATATTACATTCGATGACTTGGAAATAAAAAACGCAACTCTCGGCGCATCTGGCGCAATGATTTATAATGCGAGCAAGGGCAACGCGGCTCTTTGCGTTTTAAAGCTGGATGGCGATTACAATATTTACAACGGAACATTCGAGATCAAATTTCCTAAGCCAACCGAAACAAATGCCCTTATTCTTTTAGCGTAAATATGAAACCGACCAACCCAATTATTATCGACGGCGAAACATACGACATTTACACGATCAACCTTGCGATCACGTCCGTTGTGAATCCCGACGCAAGCGAAGACGCGAATGTTGCGATGCGCTTAATTCCTACGCGGATCACGAATGGCGAAGTCATCCTTGCAAACGACTACGCACGCTCAATGGCACTCGGAAGCGTCGATGGAGTGGACGCTCCGACCGCTACAGCCGTCTCTCAAATTTCAGCAAGCATTCAAGAATTTATCTACTCGAAGGGTCTGTAAAAAATGGCTCTTATTCTTTCAGCGGCAACGGGGAACTTTAACGCAGGAGCAACTTGGGTGGGTGGCATTGTTCCAGGGGTAGGCGACGAAGCCAGAGCATCTACGACGCACGTCGTCACGATCACGGCAAACGTGACTTGCACCGAAATTTCAAATGCTGGAACGGGAACATTTATTTTAAATTCGGGCGTCACATTGACGGCAAACGTGACGCATAAAAGTGCGACCGCGTCGATAAATTGCTTGACGTTTTCAGCGGCATCGCCAGCAACTGCCAGTATTGTAGGAATATGCACCGGTGCGAGCACGGGATCAGGATCAGCTGCGTTGTGTTCTGGCTCTGGAACATTAAGCGTGACCGGGAATGTTATTGGCGGGTCGGCGACTAACGGAAATTGCGTTTTTAATTCTTCAACTGGAACAGTAAATATAACTGGGAACTTAACGGCGGGGTCAGCAACCAATGCGGCAGCAGCATTTAATTCATCGACTGGAACCATTAATGTCATTGGTAACGTAACGGCATCAACTTCCGCTGGTGTTACCAATAACGGAGCCGGAGCTTTCACAATCACCGGCAATGTCCTCGCTGCCGCTGCGACAGGCGTTAATAATGCCAGTACCGGCTCAGTCACAATAACTGGCAGCATCACGGCCTCAACCGCCGCAGGCGTGACTAATTCCAGCACGGCGACGCTGACAATATCGGGCGGAACATATACCGCATCAACCGTTGCCAATGCTGTTATTTCAACAAATGCAAGCTCTGTTGTTAGAGTAAGCGGATCGTTCATTTATGCGTCAAACGGGTTTGTTCCGATCAATGCGGTCAAATTCATTTTACTATCCACGCCGACGCTCGCGAAGACTCGCTACGCGCTAAACGGATCGACGACTTACGTCGATATGTTCACCGCCGATAACTCACTTGGACAAGCCGCAATAACAGACGTCCGTTTTGGAACCGTCTACGCAAGCGGAGCATTGACTGGAGTGGCATATATTCCCGCCGTCGGATCGGTGGCGGCAGGCGTATTAGTTGGAAGTGGAGGGGTCACAGGAACGGCAACGCTAACAGAGGCCAACGTCCGAGCCGCGCTAGGAATGGCAAGCGCAAATTTGGATACGCAACTTGCCGCGATTCCGACAGCCGTAACAAATGCGAACGCAGTCTGGGACGAGCTTATGTCAAGCCACACGACAGCGGGAACCTACGGCGGCAGGGTCGTGCGATCGACCAACGCAAACAACGAATTGCAACTAAACGCGCAAAACCACGCAGCCGCAAATGTTCACCAATTTCAAGCCGCCGTCATCGAGTCGGTGGCCTTCGCGACAAGCGCAGTCACGCTTTTCACAGGCGCGATGCGGACGGAACTTACGCCAGAACTCACCGAGATCACCGAAATCCACGCCATCCACGGGCTAGATATTGCAAACGCTTTGACCGTTACGCCAACGCTCCGATCATCGGGCGCGATTACGCAAAACATTACTGGCAACGGCACGACAAGCACCATTGTTACCAGAATTTAAAGTATGATTTCATCCCTGCTAATTGCTACGCAGGGGCTATTACCAAGCCCGTCCTCGCTTTCTATTGGAACACAAGGATTGCTTGGCGTTTCAGTTATTCCGCCGATTTCGCCTAGAGACCTTTCTGGCGGTGGTGGTAAAAAAGAAGAAAAGAAAAAAATATTTTATGTGGCTGGGAATCGCCTCACATTTTCTCTAGGAAATGTAAGCGTTTTCTCAAGTTCAAGCACAGAAATAAGTGGGACTTCCTTCCAAACAAAACTTGAAAATGCCAATGTTTCGATGAGTTCAAAAACTTTAATTCGAGGGACTAAAGGAAACTCGCATCTTGGTCGCGCTGATATTTCATTATCAGCAACTTGCAAGATAGTTGGATGCCAAGAGGATGATGAATTAGAGCTTTATATGTTGGGAATCGCCGCTTTCGATTATTTTGATGCAAATTGACATCCGCCACAAGGCATGGATGTAATCAAAAATGTTTCTATCATTTCGATAGGTGAAGCAAAGGGACATGGAATTTATGTCGATGAGCAAACTCTTTTGGAAGTAAAAGCCTGTGGTGAAACATATAAAGGCGGCGTAAAGGTCAACTTGGATCACGGCGCAGGAATTAAGGATATTGTTGGTTTTGTAAATAATTTCAGAATTATTGGAAAACAACTTCTTGGTGATTTGAATTTGTTAGAAACCTCGCCGATGCGCAATTATGTTTTGGAAATTTCCACAAAATTACCAGACACCTTTGGAATTAGCATTTCTTTTAGCGGGCCTGTGCGCGAAATAAATGGACTAGGATTCGCAAGTTGCGTTGAGCTTTATAGCGCAGACTTGGTTCAAACTCCCGCCGCAAACGAAACTGGATTGTTCTCTTTTACGGCAAAGCAAGTTGACAATTCCTTCAAAGAAATGGAAGACGCTAAAATTGAAATCGAACCAAAAGAAGACGAAGTAAGCATTGCTGACATTGTTTCTCGTCTTGCCGCCCTTGAAACCGCTTTCGGCGACTACAAGAACAAAATGGAAATGCCAGCCGAAGAGCCAGCCGCCGAACCAGCCAAAGAAGAAATGGCGGAACTAAGCGCAATTTCCAAACTTGAGGCAAAGTTGGATACAATCATTTCCAATTTCGGAGCCGCTCCACTTAAAGCCTCGGTAATTGCTGAAGAAAAAGCCGAAGCAAAATTTGATCTTAAAGCAATCATTGTTCAAAAAACCGAAGAACTTGGAAGTCGCACCGAAGCGATTCGCTTTGCGATGCGCAATCACACCGAAGCCTACATTGAGGCTAGGGACAATAATCAACTCAACTTTTAATTTTTTTTTAATCTATGGCAACCCAAAATGATAATGGAATCCGGAGTTTTACCTTCGCTTCCGCAATAACGGCCAACACGCTTGTTAGCGTTAGCGGCACAAACGCCGCGCAAGCGGCATCAACTGGTGCTTCGGCTATCGGCGTTGTCCAAGACGACACCGCCGCTGGCGATCAAGGTGCTGTTAAACTTTTCTTCCCTTCCCAATTCGGCATCGTAGCCGCCGCTGGTATTGTTACCGCTGGCAGTTCTGTGTTTGCCGTAACAAACGGAACGATTGTTGGCACTCTTGCCGCAAGCGCAGCCACACTCGGCGTTGCTATCAATAGCGGCGTTGCTGGTGACGTTGTGGAATATGTCCCTAAATTCAACCAACTCTAATTTAAAAATCTAATATGGCTCTCTCATACACATCCATCCGCGCAGATATTGCACAGGCAGTTTTTGAAGGTCTCTCCAACAAAAACAACCTGTTCATTGGAACCGAAGTTATGCCCATTTTCTCATCGGACGTTAAGTCTGGTGCTTATTTGAAGCTCAACATCGGTGATTCTGAAACTCTCAATGATGACGCTTTGAAAATCGCCGCTGGTGCTGGCTATCCCCGCACAAGCCGCCGCTTCACAAGCGACTCGTTCGATGCAATCGAATACGGTCTTGAAGAGGTTCTTCCAGATTCCAATCGCCGCGATCTCGACAGATTTTTCGACACCGAGGTGAATATCGCCAGCATGCTCCTTCGCCAAATCCAAATCAGCCACGAAGCCCGTGTTGCTACTTCAGCATTTGCGGCAAATGGCTTGACCGCGATTTCTGCAAGCGCAGCCTACACCGACGCCAATATCACATCCTTCGATGTCCCAGGCGATGTGGCTCAAGCAAAATTGGAACTTGCTAAATATGGCGTCCTTCCAAATACGCTGATCATGAGCATGCCCGTATTCGAGCGCATTCGCCGCTCGGCTAAGGTTCAAAACCAATTCTTCGGAATTGTTCCTTCCGACCAGAGCCGTCTTCTCAGCGAAGGCGAAGTGGCAGCCGCTGTCGGAGTTGATCGTGTTCTTGTTGGACGTGCTCCACAAAATACGGCCAAAAAAGGTCAAGCCTACGCTGGCGGTTTCATCTGGAATAACACCTATATGGCCCTCGCCAGCACATCTGGCGGTGATTTCTCTGGTGGTGGATTTGGTCGAACCATTGTTTGGGCCGCTGATAGTCCAGTTCCATTTGTTTCTGAAACCTACCGCGACGAGGCTCGCCGCGCTAATGTCCTTCGCGTTCGTCAGAACAGCGCAGAAAAGGTCATTGATGGTTCTAGCATCATCCGTATCACAACTGGATACGTTTAATTCCTCGCAAGTAAGCATCGGAAAAGCCACCCTTCAAAAGAGGGTGGCTTTTTTATTTTGACATGCTAACCTTTTTGAAAATATGAAACAAAAAAAGAAGTTGGTCGCAGGACTTATCTGTGGCAATGAGGAACCACGCATCGCTCGATGCGTTAATTCGCTAAAACAAATCTGCGACCAAATTGTTGTTGTCCGTGCAATCGGAGCATTAAAGCCAGACAAAACCTTAGAAATTGCCAAAGAATTAGGTTGTCATGTTGACGAATACAAAAACTCACCGCTTGTAGCAGATTGGGAGCATCTGGACAATTTTGGCGAAGCGAGGAATAAAGCGTTTGCGATTGCTTACGAATTAGCTGGAGAAGAAGGCTGGGTAATGTGGGCCGACTGCGACGACATTATCGAACCAGCTATGGTCGCGCCTACGCTTGCCGCACTTGAAGAATGCCCACCAGAACAAGATTGGGTTCTTACCGATTATGTAATTCCAGAACAAGGAAAACGCGCACCTAGAGAAAGATTTTTCCGTTATCACACGGCGTGGTGGCATCGTCCTGTCCACGAAAATGCGCAACCGACAAA
>Ga0049081_10000065_pt1 | contig 36713 bp, 37 predicted proteins | sample GreLakmeER78MSRF_FD_66717 | JGI IMG/M metagenome (GOLD analysis project Ga0049081, IMG submission 66717) | Freshwater lentic microbial communities from great Laurentian Lakes, MI, USA - Great Lakes metaG ER78MSRF | ecosystem: Environmental > Aquatic > Freshwater > Lake | place: Great Lakes...
ATATTTATTTTGTTTTGATGTCCCACACCATCATTTGTTTATCGCCTCTTAAAAGGGCAGAAATAAAGCGACCTACTCCAAAAACAATTTCCCCATCTACCATTACGGAAGGTTTAGCTGTTTCTCCAGTGAATTTTAGTGCCGTGTCCTTATATCGATTAGGTGTTGGATCATAAACCTTTCCCGGTTTTATTTGTAATCCCCATTTTTGATTTATTTCTTGAACAACTTCTGATGGAGTTCGTGTTATTGATGAAAGGTTGTTTGGGTTTTTAAGCAAATCGGTCATGTTGTATTTAACTGGTTCTGGTCCGACTTGAAAAGAAGAGACCCAATCAATGTCTTCTTGTGTTGGTTCTTTTCTTTCGTCTAGAATTTCTTTTTGAAGAATTGATGGAAGTTTTGTTAATGCTTGTATCCATTGTTGTGGTTTTCCCTGAAGTGCTTGTTGTGTGTTTATAGCACTCATCTTGTCTTGATTTTCGAGAAATTGTTTGAAGGTGATCATGGTTTATTTAGTTTTTGTTTGAATTTTCTTAAATTTCTTGTTTCATAGCTTGGATGTGATATGATCCTAGATTTGTTTTCTTATTTATTTATCCTAATATTTCTGGTTCTGTTTTTTTAGTCCATTTTTTTGTTTCTGGGTTTTTGACATATATTGCTATCAATTTGAGTGTTGGATAAGCAGAGTGGAGTATAGGAACTTCGTTTTCGATGTGTGAATCTTCTATTCCGACTTGACCTATTTTGTGTGGGTTCCAATATGATTCAACATCAGATCCTTTAGAAACTCCATGTCCAAGTATAGTTTTGCCCCACTGTTTCCAATCTATTTGATCTCTTTTTGGCCCATCAAGTTCTGCTTCTACGATAATGTTGACTGTATTTTCTTTTCCTAGAAGGTATCCTTGTGAGCTTATTGCGCTTCCAGTTGCGAATCTTTCAGCAACTGGAAATTCAAGACTCCAAGGGTCTGATTGACCTTTATTTTTTTTGAATTCTGTTCCTTGAATGAGAATATCTCTGATTTTCATTTTTCGTGATTCAACTGGCAATCTGACACCTCTGTATATCTTGGTTCCTTCCTTGATGTATTGCGAGTTCATATTGGAAAAATTACCATATGATGGTTCACTTTGTGGTCTATTTGTTCTATTTTCGATGAATTTTTTGAAGGATATCATGATAATATTTAGTTTATTTTTATGATTTTATCAAGTTGATAATTGTTTAGTTTATGATTACTTGTGGATTTTCTGAAATGAATTTGAAGTAGAATGGGTGGTTAAGAGTTTTGAGTCTCCACATGCTTGCTTCTTCTGGATTTGCTGGTAATCTTTCGTCTGTCCAGTTGTGTTTTTTGACATTTTTTAGTTCTGGGTGTGGGTAAACAGTTATAAATTGTCCGTAGTGGTCTTGTATTCTTTTTCTTGTTCTTATTGCATCTGGAGATAGTGTTGTGTCTGATGCTAGTAGTGCGTTTACTGGTTTTATTGCGTATTTGACTACGAATTCAAGGGCGGCAAAGTATAAAATTGTTCCTGCTCCTTTTGATTGACCTTTTATGCTATGTACTGAGTAATATTTTGAATTCCAATAAAGTCTTATTGAACCTATGTTTTTTATTTCGAGAGTTGGTTGGTCTATTGTTCTTCCAGTTATGACAACCTCATATTCAGGATTTTCTAATTGGCTTCTTAGTATTTGGTCTTCGATTAAAAATTGTTTGAAATTGATCATTAGAATATTCCTTATTCTGGTTTAATGGTTATGACTTCGTCATTGACTAATTCGTATGTGTTCATTTTTTCTAGTGATTTTCGTAATAATGAAGATGCTTCATATTTGTTTACGAATAGACCTTTGGAGTAAAGGTTAGCTACTTTTTGAATAGCTGTTCTGTAGATGTTTTTGTTTTGGTATTTTTGGTCATTTCTGGTTTCGGATTTCAGTTCGGTTTTGTATAGATGGAACATATTTTTGAATTGACCGAATTCTTGTTCAAATCCGCTTATATGTCCGATCATTTTTTCATTATCATAGATGATATAGTTTATTCCATCTCCTGCTTTTATTTTAGTTATATATATATCATCTATATTGAGTGGTATTGCATTTGGTGGAATTTGGTTTTCTAAAAATTGTTTGAAATTGATCATGGTGATATTTATTATCAATTAAAAAAAAATAAACAAATCATCTATATTGATTTGGTATGTTTTGTATCAACCAATTTCTTATTTCTGGTGTGACTTGTGATTCTATGTTATTGTCTTTGATATGATTAGTTATTATGTTATAAGCTTCAAGTGCAACATTTGATATTTTTTCAAGTAGTTTTCTATACATACTTGGTTTCTTTTTCTTAAAAACAGTCATGTAATATTTTATACTTTTGAATCCACTTGCTTGAATTAAAGGATTAAATTTTTCTCTATGTGATTTTCCTTCTCTGATATAATTTATCAAGTCTTTGAAAACTGTTATTTGTTTTATAACCATTGTGCTTGGATCATCGTTTTTGATAGATTGTCTTGCGTAATTGATGACATAGTTAGCCCATCCAGACATTTGTGCTACGAATTCTGGTTCTTGTTCATAATATTTTTTGTATGCTTGTTTTTTTCCTTCTTCTGTACCATCGTGTTCATGATCATAGAAATAAGGAGCGAGTTTTGTTTTTTCTGAATCTTTTAGATGTTGTTGAAATTCTTCTTCTGGGTTTTTTCTGCCAAACAATTTACCAATACCAGTTCTGTCTAAAAAGGTTCCTATTTGACCTTTTTTTCGTTTGTATTCTTCTGCGGCTTTTAGTTTTTTCACATATTCTTCAGGAGAACCAGTTTTATCTCTATATCCTTTTGATATAGTTGGGTCGTATGCGTGAGCTAGTTCATGAGATAAAGTATTGTATATATCTTCTAGTACTTTTTCTTTGTTATTATAAACGAATTTGTAAATTATTTCATGCGATGTTCCTTTTTTCAAAGAATCCAACCATTGTTGATTTTTTTCTAATTCTGGAAATGCCATATTTGTTGTGACTACGATATTTGGTCTTTCCGAATGAGCTTGTTGCCAGCCAGCAGCTTTATTTTTTGTTCTCACTGCATAAACATCATATGTTCTTTTTTTGTTTTGATAAGGGTCATTAAATTCAATTTTATCAACAAACTCATAAAAGTCATCTTTTCCTTGTTCTTTTTTAGCAAGTTCAATTAGTATTGGCAGCATTTTGTTTGCAATTTCATGCAATTTTTGTTGTATTTCTGGTGGAAATACGATTGCTTTGGACTCATTAAAAAACCATTCTTTGAATGAAAATGTTTTTGAATTATTCATGTTGATATTTATTATCACACGAAGAAATAATGAACATCTTTTTCGTCATCGTATAGCATAAACAAATCATGATTTTTATCGTGGAGATAGATAGCATCTATGTCTTTAAGATTATTTGGCAAATTGACATTTTGCATGAATTGGTCTTTATTTATTTGTGTTGCATTTTCTTCAGATTGGGCGAATTGTGTGGTGTCTTTGTATGGAATTTGTGGGATTGTGCAGTTTCCGTCTTCGTCGAATGAATTGACGCAATTTCCGACTAGTTGTTTTTTGTTTTTATTTTCTAGGAATATTCTGAATGATATCATGTTTTATTTAGAATTAGCAGTTAAAATATTCTTCATAGATTGAGTAGAGTATGAAGATAGTTGTTATTGGCATTATTGTGATAAATGACAGGGTGCTAATTAATTCTTGTTGAGAATTAGGTAGTGCTGGGTTATTTGTTGTTATATGTTGAATTATGTAGATTATTTCTTCCATGCATTATTTATAAAAATTTTAATCTCAAATACATGAATTTTGGATGAAGTTATTTGTTTATTACTGAAATTTCTCGTTGTTTTAATTAATTTTCTAAAGATCTTTTTAACAATTGGCTTATGAAATTAATTTTTATTATGTTGGCCCTCATTAAAGTTTTTTTCAAAAAAATGATTCTCGATTAGTTTGGGTCAAATGGAGAGAAAAATGAAGTATTTTATATATTGTCCTTACATTACATCTTCATCGTCGAAATCCATGCATCATTTGTGTTCGAGTTTGAATAGTTGTGGTCATGATGCAATTATGGTTTATGAGGGAATTGATTTCGATGTTGAAATTCTTTATGGTAATTGTTTTGATTTTCTCAAATCGAGTTCACAAGTTGATGATTCATATGAGAATGTGATAATTTTCCCTTCATTGTATACGAGGGATTATATGATTAAGAGGCTTGGTTTGAAAAGGATAAGGATGGCCATTTGGTGGCTTTCCAAGGAAAAAAAAGAAGAATCTGGTTCATCTTGGTTAAATAGGTCTTTGATAAATCTTTGCTTTTCTGAGGATTTGCTTAAAGATTTCGATTTTGGTAAATTTCTTTTGGATGAAGGTAAAATTGATTCTTGTATCGTTGACATAAACAATTTTTTCCGTATGAATTGTGATTTTAATGATTTGGGAAGGAACATCATTGAGTTTGAGAATGTTGTTTCTTGTTTCTCGAACTCGATATTTGTTGATTTGGGTGTGAGGACTGGAGTGAGTAGCATGATGATGTTGAATTATGCTAATGAGAGAAATAATGAGGTTTATGGAGTTGATGTTGATTTCTCGATGACTGAAAATTTTGTTTTGTCGAATACGAGTTACAAAAGAATTTTTGGGGATTCGAGTAGTATTGGTAAGATATGGAATAAGGGAGATGTTTCTGTATTGTTTGTTGACACTATACACGCATATGAGCAGGTGATGTGTGAGTTATATTACTGGTATGAACATGTTCGTGATGGAGGTTGGATAGTATTTCATGATACTGATTGGCCTGATGGCAAGAATGAGTTTATAGGAGGAAGGAATTGGGAAAGGGCAGACAATGGTGTGAAAAATTTCTTTGGAATTGAATCCTTGAATTACGAGGATGATTACATCTTGGTTAAGCATTACCCTTCATCTTGGGGAATGACATTCGTTAATGTTAAAAAGAAGAAGGATTATGTGTCCTTATTCAAGGATTGGGACAATGTTTTTGCGGAAAGAAATTATTTAACATCAATTTTTTGGAATGAAGGCAATTTGGGTGGAAGGAAAATTGATTTAGTTTTGCCTTGACATTGATAATTAGTCTATTTCGGTCATTTATTCGTCACCGTAGTGGAATTTCCACTCAAAGGATTTGAGTATGAATGGGAGGTCTTCTTTGTTGTTTATATCAGTGCTATTTATGAGATAACTTTTGCCATCTGATGTTACTATTCTGTATTGTCCTTCTTTAATTTTTTGCAAATATGTGATTTCCCCTGCTTTTGTTGTTCTTGTTGAAAATGCATCATCTTTGTGAAAAAGGAGTTCGTATTTTGATCCTGATCCTTTAATTTCTACTGATATTCCTTTTGATCTTAAGGAGTGATGATATTTATCAGTTGGCAATGGTTCCTTTACATGAAATTGGCTTTCAATTTTCAATCTTTTGGATAGCCATTTATTGAATTTCATTTTTTGCCTTAAATTAAATTTTGTTTAATTATATATGTGTTAAATTAACTATTTACATATTTCCGAGAAAAATTTCTTTTTCTTTTTGATTCATGGAGTTGGCTATTTCAGGGCCTTTCATGTGCATAAAATCTTTTGAATTAGTTTGTTGTTTATAGTCAGCGAACTTATGAATGATGTTATTTTTTTGTAGTTTGGCAAATTCTAAGATATCATCTTTTGATCCTTGAAGAATTTCTTTTCTTTTGATTAGAGGAATGATTGGTGATGTTTCGAGGTTGTTGAGTTTGAGTAGTAGTTCAACTTTGTCTGAAACATCGTTTGTGTATTTGAGTGCTGATAGTTTCTTTCTTACTTCTGTTGGTTCTGTGTTATCTCTCAAAATGAATGCTAGAGAAGCTGGGAAGCTTTTGACGCTTTCGATGTTTTGAGTATTTACAATAAGTCCGGGTAGTACTGCTGGGAATAGTCCCAATTCTTGGTAATTTTTGAGGTAGCTTGATTTGTCTTTTGCTGATTTGAATCCGCTCATGAATTCTGCAACTATTCTTTCTCCTGATACACCTTCTAGTGTTTTGTATTTTTCTATTGCTCCGAGAGTATCGGAATCAAGTTGGTCTTTGATTCTGTTTGCATTAAATCTACTGAAGAATCGGATCAATCTTAGTACTCTGAGTTTATCTTCTCTGAATCTGTCATATGGATTGCCTACTGGTCTTGCGACAAGGTTTTTGATGTCTTCAATTCCTTGGCCTTTTCCATTTGTTGTGTTGAAGTCAAGAATAGTTTTTTTATCGATGTCATAGAAAAGGGCATTCATGGTGAGGTCACGCCTGCTCGCATCTTTATCTGCTGTTGAGAAGCTTACTTTATCAGGTCTTCTTCCATCACCTGATATTGGATCATAATATTCTTCACGGAAAGTAGCTATTTCATATTCGTTGCCATTAAGGATTGCGGAAATGACACCGAATGCTTCTCCTTTTGGAAGTACTTTAATTCCGTGTCTAAGAGAATCTTGGCTTTTAAGAATTGCTGTTATTTGATCTGGTGTTGCATCTGTGGTGAGATCGACATCTTTTGGTCCAGAACCTTTTCCAGCCATGTGAAAATGGCTTATGAGGAAGTCACGAATTACTCCTCCTACTGCATAAAGTTTCTTGTTGTGTTTCTTGAATAGATCATTAAGAACCATGATATCATTAGGCATCGGTATTTCGATGTTGATATATTCTGCTTTTTCTTCGTTTTCAAGCCAAAGTTTGAATTTCATGAGATTATTTATGGTATTAGAAAAATTTTTTGGTTTTGCTGAATTTTGGATTTTTCTTGACGAATAGGTATTGGTTTCTTTGATTTCATAGGAGTGCTTGAAATGCAATACACGACTGTAATTCGTTGTTCTGGTTCTGATTTTGTTGGTAAAGACAAGAATGCTTTTAAGTCAGCTTTGGCTGCAAAGAAAGGTTTGAATTTGCCCAAAAAGGTTCATGTTTCGATTTCATTGGTTTTGGATGGTACTGAGATATTTCGTTCTCATGGATTGGGTTTGAAGAGTGCTTTTTGGAGTTTTAAGGATAAATTGAGAAAGATGAAATTTGAAAGTAAAATTTTGATTGTTAAACCAATTACTTTGGCTTCGAGAGAGATAAATAAGGCATGATTTATTTTAAGTCTTGGTTAGAGAGTTCTGATTCTTTTCCAAGATATCTTTATCATGTAACTCCATCTTGTGATGAAGTTTTGAAAACTGGATTCAAGACTTCATCGCAATTGCCGCCCGGTTCGACTGTAATGGGTGGTAGTCATCAAAATTCTGTTAGTTTTACTTATGATTTGAAATGGGCCTATTATTATAAAGAGGCATTAGAAGAAGTCCGAGATATGTTAAATGATTCGGATTACATGTATAGCGATAAAATGTGGGACAGATTGCTTAAAAAGTTTCCTCTTTCTTCTAATGGCAGATATCTGATTGATTTAACAAAAAATATGATATATCCAAAAAAAGATGAACATGAAAAGATGCAGTTGTTTTTTCATATGCTTCCTCAAATATTTGATGGTCATTTCCCATTGATTTTTGGATCTGGATTAAAGAGAAGGCTTTCTGGAAATCCAAATATTTGCATATTAAAAGTTGACACTAGTGGATTATCATTGGATTTGGGGGAATCTAATCCAAAAGAAAAAGAAATTAGAGTTAAAAATCCAGAATTAATTAGTCTTGATAGAATCGATGTTGTTTCGTGAATCAATAATCTTCACTTTGCTTCTATCCAAACTGGAATTTCTGTTCTTCCTGCGTTTTTGTATGATTGCATTCTATGATGTCCGTCTCTAACCGAGTAATTATCGGGTGTTCCTTTTACTGTTATTGCTTCTGTATCTTTATTTGGATATCTTTTTAGATATGCTGTATATTTTGTAACTGTTCTAGGAGAATAAAGTTCTCTTTGTCCTATTGCGCTCCCTTTGAATCCTGATATTGGATATATTTTTTTGACAAACAATCCATCCATCGAGCGAAGATATTCAGTTCCATTGATTATAGCTCTGAATCCAACTCGTTGTTTTTCGAGGAATTGCATCAAATCCATTCTTCCAGCTTTGAATTCTTTTTCTGCTTCAATTGCAATTTTATCCCCAAGGGGGATATATCCCAAATTAGGGTTTAACCTAGGTCTTTGGACAACCTTGTATTCAAGAGGGTTAGATTCACAGAAAATAAGAAAATCTTTGAAGTTCATGTTTTATTTATTCAATTTCAAGTCAATTTTTTCCCAAGAAAATTCATTTCTTCCGAAATGTCCTCCGCTTGCTGTAGCTGAATAAATTGGTTGTCGAAGTTGAAGTCTATCGATGATTGATTTGGGATTGAGTGGTACATTTTTAGTGATGAGTTGTGTGAGTTCTTCATCATTTCCTGTTCCGAATGTTTGCACACGGATTGAAACAGGTTCTATTACTCCTATTGCGTATGATACTTGAACTTGGCATTTTTTGGCGAATCCTTGTGATACCAAGTTTTTGGCTACATGTCTTGCTGCGTATGCTGCACTTCTGTCTACTTTAGTTGGGTCTTTGCCGCTAAAGCTTCCTCCTCCTATTGGGCAATCTGCTCCGTAATTATCAACGACGATTTTTCTGCCGCTTAGTCCTGTATCTGCTGCTGGCCCTCCAAGAGTCCAAAGTCCAGCAGGGTTGTATAACCATTTAGTTGTATTGTTCACTAATTGGCCAAAATCTTTAGTAATTGCCGGATAAACGATTTCATGGACATATTCATGAAGTTTTTCTATATTTTTGAAAACACCTTCACGATGTTGAGTTGAGACAAGTATTGTATCGATATATTTTGGATTTCCATCATTGTCATATGCTATGGTTACTTGGCTTTTTGCGTCTGGTAAAAGTGTATTAGAAATTGTTCTATTTTCTTTAAGTGCGTTAATTGCCACAAAGCTTAGATGATGGGCAAGAGGCATGAGTGGTTTTGTTTCATTGCAAGCAAATCCGAACATAAGTCCTTGGTCGCCCGCTCCGATATTTCCATCTTCTTTAGCTACTGCTTGAGCAATTTGCGATGATTGTCTATTGAGGTGATCAAGAATTTTAATTGTATTTCCGTCATAGCTTGTTTCTGGTGAGTTGTAGCCTATTTCGGTTATTTTTCTACGGACAAGTTTTTCAATGTCGAGTTTTTTTGATGATGATGTTTCACCTGTAACGAGTACGAGTTCTTTGCAACATGTTACTTCGACTGCGACACGGCTATTTGGTTCTAATTCCAAGTATGCATCAAGAATGGTATCTGCTATTTGGTCTGCGACCTTGTCTGGATGACCGTTTGAAACTGCTTCGCTTGTCCAAAGATACATATGATTTACCTCATTTTGGTTTCAGATTAATGTAGTAATATTCCTATGATATATTTGGATTTTATGTTAGTGAAGGAAAATAAAAATCATGAAAAAAGATCAAGAGGTAAAGTCGCAATCTTTGGGTTTTTTGGCGACATTTATTTTGATTTCTGCTTGCAGGTCTGTGATTGGATATATAGCAGTTTGGCTTTTTAAGCCAATCTGGAATTGGTTTTGGAACAAGAAAAATTAATTAATCCTCAGAATTTTCTTATTGATTTAAGAGTTTTGAATTTTGAGTCAGGTATGATATCAGATGGTTTGTCCAATTTTTCTCCAACATGTTGCATGTGTTTTCTAACTCCACGCTCATTTTGGCCGACTCTCTTGTGAATTGGCGGGAAATTTGTTTCCATCCATTGGATGATTGCTTTTGGATCGCCTTCACTTCCGCATGTGAAAACATCAATATTGAGAAGTCCTTTTTCTGGCCATGTGTGGACTACGATGTGGCTTTGTCCTAGGACGATGAGATATGTGAATCCTGATTCTGGCTTGTTGTCATAAAGAGTCAGTCTTTTGTCGAAAACTTTCATGTTTCCATGTTCGGCTGCTTTGACTAGTGAATCAATAAGTGTTTCCTTATTGGCGACCTGTAGAAAATCGCTTTTTTCAGGATGATACCAAAAATCAACATTAAGGCTTAATCCAGAGCAATAATCACCTGTTGGAGTGTGAATTATTTCTGATTGTTCTTCTTCAATTAGCCATTTTTTGAAATCAATCATAATTTACCTTAATTTGTGGAATAATATTTCCGATCATATTTAATCATTTGATAAATTACTTCTTTGGGAAAACTTTATCTAATTCTTGTCCGAATGCTGATGGCGCAAGCATGTTTATATATTATGAGTCTTTAATCTGGCAATAAAGGTTGGCTTCTTGCTTTAGCAATATCAGAAATTTGCTTTGAAAGATTGGATAATTTATCAACATCTGGTGTGCCACCAGCGTTCTTGATGATTTTTAGTGCTAATTCAGCAGCATTGCCGGTTGGTCCATTTCCTGCAATGGCAGTAATTTGCATGTCAAGTTTAGAATCAAATAGTCTTTTTGTTTGGTATGATAATTCTCCGCCTCTAGAGAAAGGGTCTTTAATTAAATCATGAAATTTATCTTTAGTTTCTCTAATTGCGTTTTGCAATGATTCATAATCTTTAATTTCACCTCTTTGTATCTTTTCAATAATTTCCATTTTTGCTTGTTGAATGGCTACCGTGCTAGGAAGGCTATGTTTTGCAGCGGTGGCTGCATTTGCTGCTTGAGCTTTAGCATCTGCTGCCGCTTTGGCTTTAGCATCGACTGCCGCTTGGGCTTTAGCATCAACTGCTGCTTGGGCTTTAGCATCTGCTGCCGCTTGGGCTTTAGCATCAACTGCTGCTTGGGCTTTAGCATCGACTGCTGCTTGAGCTTTTGTTTGAGCAACATCGACTGCTGCTTGAGCTTTTGTTTGAGCAACATCGACTGCTGCTTGACCTTTGGCTTGAGCCAAATCTGCTACTGCTTGACCTTTGGCTTGAGCCATATCTGCTGCAACAGCAACAGGAGCTACTTGTGCAACTGCGCTTTGAACATCTTGAGGATTAACATCTGGGACTAAGGCGGCAACTTTTTGACTTATAGCGTCTTGAATTGAATGTGATACTCTACCTAAAGCTCCGCCAGTAACTATTGAAACAGCTACAATAGCTGCCAATTTTACTACCATTTTTGGATTATTTGTCACATATTTATAAATTTCTTTTACACGATTAGCGAGTCCTGTAAAAAGATTTTTTGTTGCGCCAGCGACATATCCTGTTGTTGCGCCAAAAAAACTACCAAGACCTTTAGCCATCCTGCTAAAAAAGCCTTGTTTTTCTTCTTCTGTCATATAAATTGATTCATCTATTTTGAGCCAATTTCTAAATGATAAACCATTTGTGATTGAAAAATTTAATTCAGGGTTTAGCAATTCGTAGTCAAAACTTTCTGCGGTAACAGGCTTTTTTTGTTTCAGAAAATTAACAATTTGACCAAGCATGTCTTTTAGATTTTTGGTTTGTGGGCCATATGGAATTTTTCTTGCTTGGTCATTGATTTTATTATAAGTAGCAGCAAAGTTTCTCCATTGTTCTGGGTTCAACTCTCTTTTGCCTATTTTTAAGAGATTATTGAAAAGAGCTTGTGCGTATTTTTGAAGATTTCCGCCCATATCGTTTTCGGGAGATAATTTTTTATCAGGTTCGGGAGATAATTTTTTATCATTTTGATCAGGCCCCATGACAGCATCAACAGCAGCAGAAACGCCTTTTCCAAATAGTTTGTTCAAAGGCTGTCTTGCAAAATACATAATTGCAGCCAAGGGAATAGCAGCACTAGATGTTGCTGTAAGTCCAGCTACTGACATGCTAAGAACTAGAGGAAAAGTTATTCCTGTGTTATTTGAAATAGTAGAAGCGCCTTGATAAGCTGCTTTGATGTAGGGAAGTACTGCGTCTCTAAATTTTTCAAAATGTTGTTCTGGGGCATCGTAAGAGCTTTTGAAAGAAGATGAAAAGCCTTGAAGAAAAGGGCTTTTGCTGAGGTTAAAAAAATCTGATTCAAAGTATTCTGATTCAAAGTATTCTGATTCAAAATATTGAATAGCAACTTCTTGATATATTTTATCAAAGTTTTTGTATTTAGTTCTGTCGAATATAATTGCAGATTCCATGAATTATCTATGAACAAAAATAATTTTTTAGATAACTCGTGAAATTTCTTCTGGGCTTATTGTGAATGCAATGTTGGCCAGTTTTATCAAATCGATTCTGTCTTTTTCTGGACTGTCGTAGTAGGCCCTGTGTGCCGCATTGGCTGAAAACTGCCAAGAATCGACTAATACTGCCATAATTGATGCGATGCCGCAACTGACATATTCTTCTTGTTGATCTTTTGCCTTATTCATTTCAATGTTTTGCAATTGTTGCATGACGCAGTCTGCTGTTTCTTTTGTTCTGTTGTTTCCGTTAAGATAATTCTTGGCCCAAATTTTATAGAATTGATTTTTCATTAAATGAATGCTGCAAAGTATGGAAAATGCTATTCTTTGAATACTTGTTGGTTCTGTGATTTCTATTCTTTTAATTGCCTTTAGTTTTTTACATTCATATCTAAAACCAAAGGATAATGTCTTTTCTCCTTCTACTTTCCAGATGTGAGGATTCTTGAATCCTTCGTATGCTGCATTCATCATAAGAGCCAAAATTGGATCATCATAAACGCTGAATAGATAATTTGGATTTTCAAATTGTTCATTTGTGCAGTTTTCTGTCCAAAGAACATTTTTTAATGTTTTGTCATCACCATCTGTAATTAGGTACATAATGTTCCCTCCAGCAATTATAAGAGTGACATTTTTTATTCTTTCTTTGACTTTAGCGTCAATAATATATGATATTTGCAATTTGAATTATCCTCCTTACTACATGAATAAATTTGTTGATTTGCTGATTCAACCAGATGATATTACATGTGGTCCAACATCTACTTCTATGTTGCTTCGTTTTTATGGTGTTGATGCGAAAATTGACGATGTGAAAAAATTGACAAAAACAGTTTGGTATACTATGGATGGCAAGGATTTTGGGATGACTGTTCCATCATTTATTAGAGACTGTTTGATTTCTTATGGTTTTACGGCATTATTGAAAAAGGGTGATTTGAGTCATTTGAAAAATATTATCAGTTCTGGAAGGCCTTCAATAGTATTGGTTAGAAGTGGAGAGTGGAATTGGCATTACATTGTTGTTGTTGGATATGGAGATGGTTTCATTTATTTTGCTAATCCAAGTAATGGAGAAGTTGAAGGATTAAGTGAAAGTGAGTTTAAGAGAGCTTGGAATTGGAGTGGTGATTTGCGTGGCAATAAAAGAAGCTGGTGGGTTGCTTTTTGGTTAAGTTCTTTAGAAATTTATCCTTGTTCCTATGTTTACATAAAGGGTAATATATAGCCTTTAGAGGTATGGTCATGAAATACATAATGATTGCTGTTTTGCTAATTTTATCGTATTTTTTCTTTTTTGGAATTGGTGGAAGAAAGCAAACAAAGGTTGATGATGTTGTCAAAGAAGAGGTCGCAATCAAGGTTTCCGCCAATGAAAAACCATTTTTAACAGAAGAGCCTAGATGGAAGAAGTTAAGTCGCATTCGTGAGGTGAGCAATCCTGACTTGGGTGTTGTTCTTGGAGACTTGGAAAGTCATATTGTTGCTGGCCACAATTATAATGATCGGAACAAAATCACATGGGCTCATCAGGTTTCGCATGGAATTAGCGCCGCAATAAGAAACAAAGTTTACAGCAAGGAGCCATTAAACGGTTTTTATTTGCTTCAAGATAGGTCGATTGTGCTTAAAGAACCATTTATTACAATCAAGGATGTTGCCAGAGAGATACCTGAAAAATTGCAAGGTCCAAGTTTCAAACTTTATTTTGTAGAACAGAACGACAAGTGGAATGACAAGCCCTTTTACATTATAGACGAGTGGGTTGCTTTCACGAATGGTTCTGAGGTCGGCAAGGAATTGAATTATGATGGTTGGTATTTTGAGTTATTGCAGGCCCATAACTTCAATGTTTATTCAATTTATCTTGCTATGGTCACAAACAGAGATACAAGAAATTACCAAGATTCAGATCTTAAAAAATTTATGAAATGGAATATTGAGCGTGTATTCAGGATTAGTATGCCGAGTGATAGGGAAGAGATTGATAGGGCAAGACAAACAAAGATAGTGAGCAACAATACTAGTCATATTTGTCCTCATTGCAGGGTTGAGGGCAACATGGAAAAGGTTGATTTGAAAAGAAGTAAAGAATATATTGAATTATTCAGAACTTTACCAGAAGCGCAAAACATCAGGGATTTTGCCAAAGATTATTTTGGCGAAGAATGGTGTAAAAGAATTTATGGTTTTTGACCAATGAAAATACTTTATTTGTTGAATGAATCGCCATTTTATATGCAGATGGCTTGGTTCAGTATTTATACATTGAGAAAATTCAACAAGGACATTAAGGTTGAAATTCTATATGTGTGTGATAATCAGAATGATAATAGATATTCTCCTGTGAATTTTGATTTTGGTTTGGATATTTTTAGCAAAGATACATTTGTTGAATCGTTGAAAAAGTTCGATGTTGAATTTAACTTTGTGCATGATTTAGATTTGAAGGAAGAAAAGGGTTATCACCCGATTCACAGGATTGCTTTCCAGAATGTTGAGGATGATCAAATACTACTTCTTGATGCTGACACATTCATATTTGGAGATTTGACTCCATTTTTTAATGCTTTGAATTATCATGACTTGGTTGCAGATATAAATGAATGGGGTAGATGGGGCAATAATTTTCCTTACAATGGCTTGGATGTGACACCTTTCAATTCTGGTGTTGTTCTTTTCAATAAGGGTTTGCTTCGTGATTATGGTAGTCAAGTTTATGATTTGAGCATGTCTGTAAAAGGTGTTGATCATCCAGTCGGAAGATGGATGGCTGATTATGAAAGGTTTGAGGGCAGTAATGGTAAGGGGGGAAGAGAAGAGATTGCTTTCACATTGTTTGTTTTGGACAATAAAATTAATTTCAGGCATTCAACTTTTCGGGAAATACAGACTACTAGAAGATTCACGGATTGTTTGATACATCACACTCAGACACCCAACTATATTCGTTCTTGGAAAAAGTATTTTAGATCAGGTGATTTCAAATCTAATCTAAAACTTAAATGTGTTTATCTGCATAAATAATTCATGAAAAAGAAAAAAAATAAATATAAAATGTATCCTGACAAAACGATACCCATGCAATTCCATGATCCGGTATCACCCATGCCCATGTGTGGGGAGGGTTTTATTGGATTTAATGAATGGTTGAAAAAGCGGGATGTTAAACATCCCGCTAAGAAAAAGAGGCATTGAGGTAGGATTTAATTACATCGGTCGATGTAAATTAAATTAATTTTCAACATGAAATTTTCTGTTAGCATATTCTTGTGCTTTTTCAATTTTACCTTCGTCCATAAATCGATTGAATTTTTTGCGCCGAATTAGTTCAATGATTGCTTCAATTTGGGCAAGAGAGGCTGGTTTGGGGAAATACACTTGTTCTTCGTCATTTTTCTTGGCGATGAAGCAGATTACTTGATCGATATCTGCGTCAATTATTTTAACCGTTTCTTCGCCCAAACCATAGCATTGATCAAATGCTTTGGTTTCGACAATTCTTTTTGGCTTAGTTGAATTTACTGTTTTGCTCATGTGTACAACTCCTTTGTTTGCTGCTTTCATCGACGGATGACATATTACACACTTACTTTTTACTGAGAATTGAATCGATTGTAAAGCCAACTTTAAGCAAAACTATATGTCACTCTTATTGTTGCAGTCATTTCTGGAACTCCAATGTTGGTGCAAATTTTGTGTTTTTTTGCTTCTTTTGATGTAAGAAACCAGTCTGCGTGTCCTTTTTCGTGAATGATTTTATCAAAATAATCGGTTTGTTGGCCGCAGTTTTCAGCCAACAAACTGAATATTAGCTTGTTGAGTCTTTCTAGTTCTTTTGCATCACTCTTAACTTCTTCTATTTTTCCTCCTGTCCAAGTTGCCGCATCGTGAAGCATGAGTGTGGCGTGTTCTGCCATCCATCTGGTTTTTCCCATTCCGAAAAGTATTGCTCCAGCAGACATGGCTTTACCAGTAACAATTGTGTGGACTGGAAGAGATGCCTTTTTCAAATAGTTAATCATACTAAGGCAACCATAAACACTTCCTCCGTATGAGTCGATAAGAACAGGGATCAGTGGTTGACCAGTATGATGAGCCTTTTCCATATCTTCACGGAAAATTCTCACCCCATTGTCATCAAATGTAGTGACTACAACAATAACTGGCTGATCAATCAGTTCATTGTGTTTCGCTCGTATGACAGAATCAACCAATAACTTCTTGAACATTTTGTATGTCCTTTCTTATTTTTTTTCAGTATTTCCCTAACCGATATCGATCATAAAAAATTATTTGTTCTTTTCTGAAATGGTGTAATAGATCGATCAATCCCATTCTCTTGAAAAAATTTATTTTTTCATCTTTGTCAAAATGAATTTCATTAATTTTTTTGATTGCGTTAAAAAATTCTTTTTGATTACTTATTGTAAAATTAATGCCATCTTGTGTGATGTGAATGACACCTTTTTCATGGTAAATTCTTTGCATGTTTACACCGAACTAGAGCTAATTTGATTGAGCTATTTAGATTTTATTTTTGAGGTAAAAATGGAAAAAAATCATAAGCATATGGTTTTGAATGCGACAGTAAGAAATCCTATTGTTTCAGCCGATATGTGTGTTAAATGGCTTAAGCAGCTTGTTAATATTATAGACATGCAAATTTTGATTGATCCGGTTGCGAGATATTGTGACACAGAAGGTAATGAAGGTGTTACTGGAACAGTTGTAATTGAGACAAGTCACGCCAGTATTCATGTGTGGCATAAAGAAGAAAACCCATATATCAGAATGGATGTTTATTCTTGCAAGGATTTTTCAGCAGAAAAAATCCTTAACTTTGTAAGGGAAACCATGGACTTGGTTCATGCGGGATACTTTTTGATAGACAGGAATGATTCATTGCCAAAAATGATTGAAAATGTAATTATTTAATTTTTACTTTTCTTTTATTTAGAATATTTTTTGCCATTTTAGACATGAAATGTGAATTTGGTGTTGAGATGCAAGTTGATATTTTTTCTATTGGGTCTCCAAAAGAAATAAATTTTGGAGGCGGGAATGTGAACATGGAATTGCTGAAATCTGGAGGAAGTCCATGTTCATAGTCAATGAATACTGAGTCTGTACTATCATTCATGATGGCAGAAAGTCCAAAGTTTGGAATAATTTCTATGTCTTTTGCCGATTCTATGATCGACATAACCCAAGCAAGTCTAATTGTTTCAGACCAAACAGTTTTATTGGCCATGATTTGATTGACGATCAATGTTTCGGCAATTCGGATTATTTTCTGAACGAACCATTCTGGGAATCCAGCCAGAACATAGACTTTTCCAAGGTTAAACCAATTGTTTTCGTATAGTTCTTTTTCCTTGTCGAATTCTTTCCAGAATTCTCCACAATTTTCAACAGCTTTGTCAAATGTAAAAAATGGGTCTTGGACATATATGAAGGCTCTAGCATCAAGTGTTTTAATTAGTTTTTCTATTGGCTTCTTCATAACCATATGTGGTTTTATGACGCACAATGGGGTTTTCATTTTATTTGTCATTAGCAAGTGATTGATTTGATAAATTTCGTTAAGTGGTTCAAAACCTTTTTTCTTGCCGAAATCATCGTAAATGAAACCATTTTTCAATGAATTAACATGGTTGATATAAGGGTATCTGTGGCAGCTACCCTTGCTGATACCGACAAATAGTTTGTCGGTGGCAGAATTAATGTTGAAGCTTTCAATCAATAATTCTAGTTGCCAATCGTGATATGCTTTTAGGTTGACGCTTACGAAGTAATTCATGAGATAATGTAGTAATTTATTTTGAGTCTTTTCCAAATAAGAAATGATGTTCGTATGTCCTATAGACCTCGCTATACGCCACTCCCCATGATGCATCGTGCGATCTTAGTTCAAATTCTTTGTCGTCTAGCGAATCATGAAGGTGATTCCAAGCTCTGGCGTGAGCCCATTCATGAATGAGGCAGTCTATTGCTGAACCTTCGTCCATTTCTCTGTTGATTCTGATGTAGAACTTCTTTTCGTCCAACATGCAGTCTCCGTCAATTCCTACCAGTTTGACACGCCTAACAATGACTGGATATGCTGGAGGTAGATTTTCCCTGAGAACTTTGATTATTTTTCTGTAAACTTCATATCCCATTCGTCCCCCTAACAGGATCAGAATTGTTCTTTAGAGCCTCTTTTCACATCATGTATAATTACTGTTTTAAGATTTGGATTTTCTTCCTTAAGTTTTAATCCAAGTTTTGAAAATTCATGTACATGTTCGGGCCTGTCTTCCCATATTTCTAATACTTCATAATCAGAATTCATTAAATTTTTTATATTGTTGGATTTTATTTCAAAGGTGTTTTCTCCCTTTGTGCCCGGTTGTCCTGCAAAAAATGTGTCGTGGAAATGCATTCCTGCATTTTCCAAAATTTCCATGACACGATTTTTAAGATGAATTGCTCTGCCTGTCATGAGGATTACTGTGGCATTAGAATCTTGTGAATCACTCTTCTGTGATTCAACAACATTGCTCACATACCAGCTTGAATCTGGATTTTGTGGAACTAATGGAGGAGATAGTGTTTCTTTTCTTCCCCACCAACCCTTGAATGGCCAATTTTTATTGGTGATGTCATAATACATTTGTTTGCCATTGTGTTCTTCTGGTGAATGAAACAATGTTCCATCAAAATCGTAAATGACCAGTCTTTTTTCCGCTGTTGATTCTTTCATACACAGATATTCAAGAAAGTTTTTCATAAAATTCTGTCGTTCATTTCTTTCCATCTTTTGGTCATCAGTATTTTTCTCATTTCATCAGGTTCAGATCCAACAGGTTCTCTTCCAAGAAATTGTATGAAAATTGGATTGATCTTCTTGTTGCCAAATTCATCTGTGTTGTGCGAATTTAGATCATCTTTGTTAAAATGTAAAAACTGGTCAACCTCTTTTCCATGCATATTTGCCAAATGCATCCATTCTCGGATTTTGGCTTTTGTCAAACCAGTATGGGACTGAATCATATTGTAGAATTGATTTATGTCAAACTTTGATTTGCCCCATTGATAGAATCTGACGAGGTATGCAATGTCGCTTGCTTCCTGCTTACTCCACCCTCCTGCTATAAGCACATCTTTAACATCAGTTGGATTGTTGTTTCTAAGAATCCAAGCAGCAGCCATCCATCTATCACATCTCATGTCGTTAGGAACATCTTCAATATCTATATGAATATTTGGGAATACGATGTCTAACAAACCTGTTGAGTGATATGTTTTCAAGAATTTTTTGGCATTGACATCTGGATTTTCCAGACCATTAACGAATTCATCCTTGATTTTATCAGGAGAAATATCTTCGTAATCATCTTCAGATCCTATGTGCTTTAAGTATTCCTCAGGTACATTTTGACCTTTGCCGAAACGGTTGAAGTGATTGACAAGACGGAATGCTGTCATTGGGTCTTCCTGCATTCTGTCCTCGAATTTGCCGCCAACTGCTTTCATTTCTCCAGATTTCAGGTGATGCGCTCCACCGAAAGGATCGATCAATTCGCTGTTTGGTCCATCATCGTTGGTTAAAGGAATGTACATTGCATTGATGGTGAAATCTCTGTTGATTGCATCTTCTTCTACACTGGATGCCAATTTAATGTCGGATGGATCAAAATATCTGCTCTTTGGTGACTTTGTCATAGATGAAAGTCTAAAAGGTTGTCCTTTTACAACTGCGACAATTTCAAGTTCTTTGCTTTTTTTATCGGTTCTGCTCACATAGAAAATCTTTTTACCTGATACATCATTGGGTAAATCATCATATTTATTATTATCTATTTGGCCTTTTACTTCCTTGAATCCTGAATATTTGAGTATCATCCTGATCTCACTAGCTGTTGCATCAGTTACGAGATCGTAGTTTTTGGGAGTCTTGCCAAGAAGATGGTCCCTAACTGCTCCTCCTGTCAAAAATATTGATTTTTTCTTGAGTTGCGGCTCTATTTCGCCCTTGTTTCTGTCTATTGTGGTGTATCCTAATCCAACTTTGTCAGAATCTAGAAATGCTCCTATTAAAGGAGCTAAGTTTGCATGATTGTCCTTGTCAATAATAAATGGAGTAAATTCATTACTTCCCTGTTTTTTTTGCAGCTTTATCTTAGCTGTAACTCCAACTGGGGCTTCTTCGCTTTCTTCACGAAGTTTGATATATTTTGAGAATAAGCTTTTCATATTGATCCCTGCTTCTAAGTGTGTTTTTATTTATGGATTGAATTGCTTTTTTAGCTAGGAGGGCTTTGAAGTTTTAACATATATAAAATTAATGCCCCCAAAACCATAAGAGCTATTTTCCATCCACCATCAAAAAGTTTTTCCCAAAAACCATGAATGTTTTCAACTTTTAACTTATATGATTCAAGATTTAATTTGAGATTAGAAAATTCAGTTTTAATTTGTTCTATCTCATTAAATATGTTGTCCTTTTCGTCAGCAAGAGACCTGATGCGTTCATCATGTCTTGAAACCTTCTCTAAAAGAGAATCTAGGTTATCTTGTAGTTGGTTCTTTGTTGACATATTTTACCATTTATGCAGACCTAACTCTATATATTTAAGCAATGAGAAATACAGAAAAAATAAGTGAAAACACAGAAGTCATTATACCAGAAAAGGTTGAGGAAACAACCTATATTGAAAATGACATGATGGAAAATTTGATGCCTCCCATGAACATCAATGTTCCTCAAAATCCACCAGCAGATAATAATCATCTTATATCAGATGAAAAGTATCTCGATGTTGTTGAAGAAATATTGACTAATATGCGTGATGATAGAAAACAAGTTAGTGAATTTATTGATACATTTGCAGATATGGTTTTGAATGATGGTGATGCGACAACATCTTCAAAGGAAGCTCTTGTAAATTTAATTAAAACCAAAGTTGATCTTCAGGATAAGATGTTAAAGGCAGCAGACTTGATGACCAGATTGAAATTGAAAAACGCATATGCTTATTCAGGTCCGCATTTGAACGCTTTGCAACAAAACAACATAAATATTGGCACAGATGAGAGTAATTTTAATCGCAAGGAAATTATCAGGGCAATAAATCAGGCCAAAAAGAAAAAGGAATAAAAATGAGCAGACACGCATTGGATTCATGGCTTACCGAAGCGTCTGGTGATGTAGCAGCACCCCAATCACCAATGGGACAACCAGATTCTCCAGTTGGTGCTGGTGGTCCTCCATCTGGCGATCCTAATGTTGCCAATCCACCTTCTGACATGGCTACTCCATCACCGGGAACACAACAGAATAGTCCAAATGCAGCATCTAAATCAGATGGCCAAGACCAATCATCAATGCCAGATGTTGCAAATGATCCACAAGCTCCTGATATGCCACAACAGCAGGGCAAACAGGATTTTGAAAATTGGAAGAACGAGTTCTTCAAGGCTAGTGTCCGTGGCGATGTTAACAAAATGATTGAATCAATTCAGCAAATCAGGGACACCAATCTAGAGGCTTATCCAAGAAAGTTTGTCGAAGATAACCTGCAAATTCTATTTTTGAGACAAAATGCCAATATCGACAAGGCATCTAAAACCATTAGAAACAACATTAAGCAGAACCTCGATCAAAACAATCCATCAGTAAGCATGGTAAACCACATGTTTTCTGTTCTACAAACCATGCCAGAGTTGAATAATACATTAATCAAGCTAAAGGGATTGCTTGGCATGAAAGGCGACATGCACAGGAAATACATGGCAAGCCTTTTGGGAGCTATCCAAGTTGGCTCTGGAGGCAATAACGAGGATTTGATTTATAACGAGCGTGATTATTCAATCAGAATTTCAACAAGATTTAATGATAAGTGGGGAAAAGTTGATATCGGCAAGTGGAGTATGAGGGAAGATGATCCAGAAAGATTCCTCAGCGATTCAGAACAAAAAAGGCTTGATGAGGGAAGTCCTGAAGAAAAAGAAGTACTTAGGCACAGGATTGTAATAGAAGCCATATCAGACACATTTAAGAAAAGATCTTTTCTAATCAATGTCGTAACCCAAGATGGAACAATCAACACTCTTGGTTGGGACTTGGGAGGAAGCATCAGGAATGCATACACATCTGGAAAACTCATTGTGAAATTAATGCAAGGAGAAAACACAGAGGCCATGATCGACACAGATGGAGCTATTGTTCCATATGTAGATGTTAAAATAATTTATGTAAAGGATGCTGCTGGCGGTGTTGATGACGAAGGAAAGCCCGCCAAAGAAGAACATGAGTTCATGGAAAGAATTGATGGAATTTTATTCCTTACTGCTCAATACAATATATTAAAAGAGGCTGCATCTTCATTCGGAGGCATTGTTCTTAAAGAAACTCCTTATTCTGGCAATCCTAGCGACTTGCAAGTTTTAATGAGATGTGTTCCGAGTGCGCCTGAAATTCTCTTAAGAAATTGTTGATTAAAATATTTATGGAAGTAGGAAAAATGGAATTTTTTCTTGAATTCATCGACAGAAAACAGCGTGAGGCAAAGAAACAATTGAAACTTGTTGAGAAGGCTCTACGCAAAGCAAAACTTCATGTTTATTCTCATCTTGAAGATGAGGATGAAGATCCTTATCTTTTTGTAAAGTCAAATAACAAAAAAATGAGTTTTGAAGGTGTCCGTGTTTATCACATTGGTGACGGCATAGCATATAGAATTCAGAAGCTTGAAAGTACTGAACCATATGGAAAATCTTATGAATTGAATGCTGAAGAAATGTTCAATGATTTCATGAGTGATGATATGGACGAGAAAGAGGCTGCTAATAAAGTTATGGAGGCCATAGGAAAAGAAATTAAGAATTTCTTTCATAAAAGTGCCAAGGCCGAAGAGGAACTCAGAACTGGTCAGAAAGATGGAGTAGGTATGATTGTGAAGACTGGAGGATCTGATTATAGCAGCACTGTACTAAATAGATTGTAAGGAGAATCATGGAAGAAAAAGTAAAATCTCAAAATGAATCTTACGATGTCGTTGCTCTTATTCTTTCTATATTTCTCCCTCCTTTGGGAGTTGCGATTAAAAGAGGAGTTGACATTCAACTTTTCATCAACATTATATTGACTATGTTTGGTTGGCTACCGGGTATCATTCACGCACTTTATATTATCCTGAAGGATCGTGTCAAAAATGACACTTGAAAAACGAAGTGATTACTGCCGGTAGCTCCAAATTAAAAAGACTCACAGTTCGCTTTGGGTCTTTTTTTTGTTTCTACATAGATAAATTATGGCAGTTCCATTTGTAGATGCTCTTTTACCGGGAGCTAATGAAAGGCCCGTGACCAACGCAGTTGGAAGAGGAAGTCTCGTTACATTTGGCTATTCTTTTCACAAGCCCGGCCATGATCCATATCCAGTAGTCTTGATTACTGATATTTGGCCAAACTACATTCGTGGAATAAACCTGAATTATCTTACATTCCCGACAATTAAAAAAATGGTTTTCCCTTCTCCCGGTCAAACTGTATGTGACAGTCCTAATTTTACCTATCAATTCATCAAGGGGAATGACTACATAGTTTCAGCATTCCGTCAGTATAAGCGCAATGGAATCCAGAGACTTAAAAAGTTGGATTGCGCTTTTATCGTGAAGGCTCTCGGATTATCTCGATCATTCGATCCAAATGAGATAGAAGCGATAAGAAAATCAGTCCGAGAACAGATACGCCAGCTTGTCAATCAAAAGGCAGCACCCACAGGCGAAATGACGGCATAACAAATAATTTAATTTCTGTGTGATAAGTGTATTATCATGCCATAAATACTCATATAATTAAAGTTTAAGTTATTTTTTCAGGTATAAATGGACCAAACAGCAATCGACAATCTTGGCAGAACAATAACTCCTTTAATAGGAAGTATTGATGCTCTTCGTAGTGCCTTGGGCTCTTTGAAGACTGGTGATCCTCAGGCAGTTGGAGGAGATCCCAAAGCAATCAGTGATCTTACTGGTCTGATGTCAGAGTTTATCAAAGATTTCAAAAAATCAGCAGATGAAGAAAAATCTTTGCTTAACGAAGTAGTAAATGCCATGAAAAGTGGCAAGGCTTCGAGGTCTAAAACAAAAGCTTCATCAGGAGGAACTGGACCAGATTCTAAAAGTGCTAAAAATTCTGAGGAAATCGCCGACAATCAGGAAAGAGCCAATAACGCACAGATAAGTGGTTATAAAACCGGCCAATTAATGAGAAATCTTTCAAATGAATTGAAAATTAATTATAAAGAACATAATAGTTTATTGGAAAAAGCAATCCAAAATGTTGTAGAACAAAATAACCATCAAGCAAAAATAACAGATAGCCAATTTAATGGCTATCAAATAACAAAAGAATTGAACAAAGAACAAAAAGAACTTGTAAAGGCTGAATTTGACAGTCTTCTTTATCAAAGGAAATCTACTGATGCGGCTTATAAATTTAGGCAACAGCTTTCTGATGTTAGATCGACTTTTGACAGCATAAATTCATCACTTGGAATTCAAACAAATTTAACAGAAGGTCTTGTCAAGGAAGAAGCCCAATTTACAAGAGATGTTCGTGCTGCCGCTTATGAAACTGCTGGAGTTACAAAAAACAGCAAATCTCTTCAAAGAGTTTACGAAGATATAGGCACAAGTGTAAGAGCAACAGGAGTTGATAGAACTAAGTTCCAGCAATCTTATATGAAAGCCCTTAAGGGTGGCGTAAAAGACTTGAAACAGGCTGTTTCTTTGACGACAACTCAGTTAAATACCGAACAACAACTTGGAATGGAAGCCGGTTCTCTTCAAGACACATTTCAAGGCATGGCTCAATCAGGTCGAATGACAAATAGTCAAATATCTGAAGTCGGTCGTGGAATGCGTGATGTTGCAAGGAATACTGGTCTTACTGGAGAGGCACTTAGAGGCGCTGTGGATTCAAGCCGTGAAATTATCAATCAACTAAGAAATGCTGCGAATCTTACTGCTACTGCAACCAAGAATGTTATTGAAATGAATGCCAACGCCAAGAAACTTGGAGTTGAAAGTCAGATGCAAAGTCTGCAAAGCGGTTTGACAAGCGGTGCTAAACTTCTGACCGAATCATCTACCGAAACAAGAAATGCCATTTTAATGGCTGCTGGGAAAACAGGTAAGCTCAGAGAAGCAATGAATGGCACATTGCTTGATACAAAGGATGGAATCAAGTCTTTGGGCAAGGGATTCCAAGGAATTCTAAAAGATTTCGGAGTTGGTAGCCTTGAAGAAATTGATCAGTTATCAGCAGAAGCAAAAACAAGACTAAATATTCAGTTAAAATCCGTTGTGGGTATGGAATTAGGGGAATTCCGATCATTGATTGAATCTGTTAATGAAGCGGGCAAGGGATTGGGAGACAGACTGACAGATATCAATAAGAAGATGCAAGGAAACATAACTGCCGACGAAAAAAAGAATTTAATGGAAGAGCAAAGAAGATTAAAAGCAAGCAAACAACTTGAGATGCTGACAGCCCTCGATGAAGCAGCCAAGGGTGCCAAGGACATGAATGGTGCCTTGGCTAAGTTTGGTGAAAAGAAAAAGGATTTTGAAGGCGATTTACAAGCTTTGGGAACTAGTTGGACAGACTCTACTCAAGTTGCTAGAGAATCTATTAGAGGAGCCTTGGAAAATGTTAACCAAGGACTAAAAGAAGCTGGAAAATCTCAATTAAAAATTGATTCGACTGAAATAGAAAAAGCCCTCAAAGACCCAACAGCACTTCGTGAATTGACTGCTAAAATTACCAAAGGAGAACAAGAACTTGCTACTGCTCAAAAAGCGCAACTTGATCCAGTAACTCAATCTAATCAATATTTGAGTGAAATCAATGACAATATGAGAAACTTGTCTCAGAACATCATGTCAAAGGGCATGAATAGCATAGTTGGACAAGGCGCTGTGGCAGTTAGCGTAATGGGATCACTTGCAACCCAATTCGGTCAATTTGCTTCTTCATCATCAGAAACATTTGGAGATCTTAAAGGAGCTTTATTTGGAAAAGCAAGGGTTGGAGATAAAGAAGCAGAAAAAAGTATTTTTGGCAACATAAAAACTTTGATTTTTGGAGCAGGAAAAGAATCTGGACAACAACCAGAAGAAGCGGCAAAAACTGCTGGCCAAGCAGCTACAACAGAAGCGGCAAAAACTGCTGGCCAAGCAGCCACAACAGAAGCAACAACTACCCAAAAACCATTAGATGCATTTTTAGCTGCTGGTTTAAGTAGCAAGGGCGAAGTATCAACTTCAGCATCACAAAAAGCAGAGAGTGCTGCTGGTAAGGAAGCGTCAGATAAGTCTGGCGGTATTTCTGGCGGAAAATACATGAAAGTTTTCCAAGACATGCTTGCTGCACTTGAGCATATTGCTAAATGTTGTGATTTAACAAATAATTCGATACAAAAAGCTATTGAATCTGTTAAATCTCCTTCTCCGACTGCTGCTGCTTCTGCTGCTGAAGCTAAACCAAATGCAGCAGAAGATGCTATAAACAAAAAAATTCAAGATCAGCAAATGGAGAATGCAATAACCGATGCAAATGTAAACAAAATTAAAATTAGAGAACAGAAAAAAGAAGTAAGAATGTTGAGGGTTGATCAAAGACTTCAAAGAGGAGAAGTCAAGGAATCTAAAACAAAAGAAGCTGAATCTTCTGCTGGAGGGGCGGCAACAGGACCACCAGATGCATCAGTACTTGATCCAAAAGCCATGGAACAGGGCGGCAAATCAATGATGAAGACGGCCGCTTCTGCCGCCGTTCTTACTGCTGGCGCTGTTCTTCTTGGTGCTGCTATCATGTTCTTGGGCGATAAGCTTTTGAAATTATTGAATATTGATGTCAACAGGATGATGGAAATAGGTATTGCATTAACCGCTCTTGTTGGGGTGACAGCAGCAGTTACGGCAGCAAGTGTATTTGTAAGTGAAAAAATACTAGAATTTGCTCCAAAAGTAGAAGAAATTAGAAAACAATCTGGAACATTAATTAAAACAGCATTGGCATTGGTTCTTATTGGTTCTGCTCTAGTTTTGTTTGGAGCAGCACTGGTTGGAATTACCGGCAAAATTCTTAGTATGTCTGGTCTTGATGCTGCTTCAACGATTGAAATTGCAGCAAATATTGCCGCATTGGCTGCTGTTGCTAGTGGTGTGGCAGTAGCAACTGTTGAGTTCGCTGAAGTATTGCAGGAATTCACAGAAAGCGCAATGTACCAGCAACTAAGTAAAAATCCTAAAGAATATGTCATGAAAATTCTTAAGGCAGCAGCAGTAATAGGTGCATTCAGCGTTGGTATTGTGACATTTGGAGCATTATTAGTAAAGGCTATTCAGGGAATTCTTTATGTTACAGGAATTGATGCTTCTGTAGTCACTGGAGTTGTAGATACACTTTGGTCTCTTGGCTGGGGAGTAGGAAAGATAGTATTGGCCACAGCAGCAGCGGTTGGCGTTATTATGGGCCTAGGATGGGCTTTTACTTTGATAAATAATCCTGCTGGATGGTATTTACTTGGAGTCGGGGCCGCTGCTATCGCTGTAGCAGTACCATTAATTGCTGCTTTTTCAATAGGTGTCATATACGCTGCTGCCGCATTTTCAAATCTGATGGACACAAAGACTGCTAATGATGTAGCTGATGGAATAGCAGCAATTGCTGGATCAACAACAAGAATTGTTGGAGCATTGGCAGGCGCAGCCGCATCACTGGTAGGTTTGGCTGGAGTTGGCGTAACAGCCTTTTTCTTATCATTCATAATAGGATACGCAACAGATGCAGTTAATGCAATAGTTCCAGTATTGGTAGATTTTTCTAATGCAGCAGTTAAAGCAGCAAAGTCAATTGTCGGAGTAATTCCTCCAAGACTTGTAGACGAAGCCACTTCTGGAATGCAAACAGTATTAGATGGTGTTAGAAAAATAGGTTCTGCAATAGTGGGAATGATTCCATACTTGTCTGGAATGAGTGCTTTGGGAACAATAAGTGGCATTCTAGCTAATATTTTATATTTGGCAGGATGGGCAATCTTAGATTTAACTCCTCCTATTGTGTTTTTTGGGACGGCAGTAATAATTGCGGCAAAAGCAATAGTTTCAATCATTAATCCAAAATATGTTCAAAGTGCTGTAGAAGGAGTCGAAGCGGTTCTAAATGCCGTTAAGACTATTGGAACAGCAATGAAAAACATGTCAGATTTTTTATATGGATTTTCTAGTAATTATGATTTCACTGGTTGGGTGCCAATGTGGTTGTATATGGCATCAGATGCAATAATAACCATTAAGAATCCAATTCTTTATTATGCACTTGTTATAAAAAATTTCGCAAAAGCACTTGGTGCTGTTTTTAGTCCACGACTTGCAAAAGGTGCTTCTGAAGGAGTTACGGCAGTAGTTGATGCAATAACCGATATAACAAATTCCATAATGAAATTAAAGGAAACAATTGACAAATATTCAACAACTGCGTTATATGCAGGTGTGCTTGTCTGGTGGATGAATGGTGCAATTAGATTCTTTCAAATAATTCAAGAACCAATTATAAATTTTGGAAGAACAATAAGTGATTTTGCATTGGCTCTCAATACTGCTTTTAGCGCAAGACTTGCAAAGAGTGCTTCTGAAGGTGTGAATGCGATTATCGGAGCTATAACTGAAATTACAACTTCTGTTATGGAATTTAAGAAAACAATTGACAAATACTCTGTTTGGGCACCCAAATGGGTTGCTTGGTGGCTAAGGGGCGCTGTTACTTACATGCAAACAATAAGACAGCCAATTGTAAATTTTGTAATAGAAGTAATGGGTCTTGCACAAGAATTAGGCACTAATGTAAAAATTGGTCCGGCCAAATTACTTGCAAAGACATTAACTGTTTTGTCAACAATTATTGAAAAAACAACGACAGTAATAAGCGATCTTTCCAACAAGTTAGTTCCATTAGTGAGAGGAGGTTGGTTTAAGAAATCTCCAGCAGAACTTATAAAAGAATCAGAAAACAAATTGAAGAGTTTCTTCAAAACAGTATCTGGACTTGTTGTTTCAATAATCGATGAAGTCCAAACAAACTTCAAAGATATTGGAAAATTGAAATCTACTGCTAAAATTCTTATGGTTGTTGGAATGATAATAACTGAGATGGCAAAAGCAGTTGAATTATTCTCAACAAAAATAATGCCTTTTACAAAGAAAGATTTTGCAACAGGTAAGTCTCCAATAGAAAAAATAAATGAATCTCAGGGCCAACTTAAAAAATTCTTTGAAAATATAAGTAATCTTATTTCTGAAGGAATAGTTGCTCCAGTATCAATGATTGGAAATGTTGAAACATTGAAGCCAGTTGCTAAGACATTGGCTGTTATTTCAGTTTTGTTGAATGAAGCAGCCAAGACAATCAAGGCTTTAGCTGATGTTGTTGGATTAATGGACCCAGTAAGCTTCTTCCAAGAATCGCCAATAAGTAAAATTTCTAAGTATAAAAATCAATTTGCAGAATATTTCCTTGAAATAGCTGATTTGGTTACTTGGGGAATTGTTTGGCCAATTCTCTTTGCTATGCCAAATACAGAAGACTTAAGAAAAGCTCAGACAATTTTAATTGGAGTTGCAACAATTGCTTGCGCTACAGGAAAAACAATCAAATCTCTTGCTGAAGTAATGGCTCTGATGGACCCTGTTAGTTTGTTTTTTGATTCTCCCATGGAAAAAATTGTCAATAACAAAAAACAATTTACAAAATGGTTTGATTCAATTGCCGTATTTGTTCGTGATGGGATTGTTGATCCTGTTGTGGCCATATTTACCGATACGACTCAATTGAATAAAGCGGCAGTTATAATCAGGGCCATGAGTCTAATTGCGATAAGACTTGTTCCTCTCATTAAAAATCTTGCAGAAGCAATTTCATTGGCAACAGATGCTCCCACATTCTTCGGAGTTGCTCCGATGCAAAAAATTGTAGACAATAAAGAAAAATTTAAGGGTTGGTTCACATCAATTGCTGAATTCATGAAACTTGGAATTATAATGCCTGTTTTCACGCATCTTGGTGATGTAGACATGGGCAAGGCTCAAAAAATAATCATGGCTATGGCCACAATTGCAAGAAATATATCTCCACTCATCAAGAACATGGCATCGGCAGTTGGCATGGTGAGCGAAGGAGGAGAAGAAAGCATAGACACCGATTTTCCAATGGACAAAATAATTGCCAGCAAGGATAAATTTGCTAAATTTTTCAATACTACTGCAATATTTTTGAGAGAAGGCGTGGTAATGCCTATTTTGCAACAAATGGGCGATCTTAAACAGATTCAACAGGCATCAAGAACTTTGTTGGCTATGAATTCTTTGTTGACAAATATTCCACTAGTAATCAAAAACTTTGCAAATAATGTTCTTCCATTGGTTGTAAGCGCAGACACAGATTTAAGGGATACTCCTGCTGAGAAGATAGATGCAGGAAAAGAAAAATTTGCAATATTCTTCAGGAATGTTACAGCTTTCTTGCGTGACGGAATTGTAAATCCAGTAATACAAGAAATGCCAGACTCTAAGACCATTCAAACAGCGGGAAGAATCATGCTTGGAATGAACATGCTGTTAAACAATGTTTCTGGAGTAATCAAAAATTTGGTTAAATTGTTTGGTGGATCACTTGATCCAAACCAATGTTTGAAAGAAGCTCCTATACCTATGATTGCTAGAATGGCACCAATTTATCAGGAATTCTTTGGGGCTGTAATTGGATTTTTGGTTGATGGAATTGCGAATCCCATATTGCACGGATTCCCTTCAGAAGATGATATGAAGGAGGCAAATGGCAGAATGAAAAACATGCTTTTGCTTATCACTCAAATTCCTCCATTTATTCAACAGTTGAATAAAACAATTAATGATCTTGGAACCAATATTGTTGGTTTTGGAACAATGTTTAGCGTGGCGGTATTTACAGGAACTTTTGGTTATATTTCCAATCTTTTAATTGAAGGTGTTATCAATCCAATCAGAATGATGCCAGACTCAGAAGAGCTTGATGAAATGTTAAATAAATTAAATTTGATGTCAGAAGTTGTTTATACTGCTGGAGTTGTTATGAGCAGAATGAATCAGACATTCAACAACTTCGCATCAGCAACAAATATTTTCTCATCACTTACTGGTAGATGGGATCAACACTTCTTCCAGAAATCATTCACGGGAATGGCGATAAGCTTAAAGAGTGGAATCATAGAGCCGATCACAAATCTTTTCCCGAAAGCATCTGAGCTTCAGATCGTTGTTGATAAGCTTGCTTTGCTTGGACAAGTATTAAATAAGCTTGAAGAGGTCATGAACTCACTTGGAGCAACATTCTCATCAATTGGCAAGATGGGAGTCGATATGAGCCAAATTAATACAATGCCAATGGATAAGTTGTTGGCTTTGGCAAATATAGCACAAAGTGGGGCGCAAGCGGCAATCACACCTGTTGGAGCAGCAGTTGCAAATTCTCCAGCAGGAGCGGCAGTATCTACAGCAGCATCCGGCTCAACAAATGCCGCAATTGAGAACAAAGTTGCTGCCAAGAAAGCTGGAGAAGAGCCAGCGACAAATAAAGTTACATCGAAAGAATTGCAAGATATATCTAAAAATTCTTCTGATCAAAACGCAAAACTTGACACGCTTATTACATTATTCCAGAAGGTCGTCGATGCACTTAAACCTTCTTCCGCATCGGGAGGAGGTGGTGGAAGTGTAGCTGGTGAAACTCCTGATACTTCGTTGAATAGACCACCTGCCAAGAGTCCCATGTTTCCTAGGGCTGTGACAGGAAGGGTTGGACAGGGACCAGCAAAGCAAGTAAATACCTTGCTACCAATAAGACTGTAATTTGAGGTTAATTAAATGAATGCAACATTGCCAAGTGGAGATTTGAATGAGTTTATTTTTGAACAAACATGTTATATCGATATAATAGGAAATGGACAAAATAAAACAATAGTAATGCAAAGTCTTCCAGATATATCAGATTCTAAGAGCGCAAGTTATTCCGATGAAACATCAATAGGTAGAAGTACACCATTTAAGACATATAACAATTCTGATAATAGAACCATAAACTGGACTGCTCACTTTATGGTGACAAAAAAAGATCATATAGAAAAATTTTTTGGATACATTCGTGCAATACAGGCAGCAGTATATCCATTTGATAGCAGAAGCAGTCAAGGAGGATTGGGAGGCGCTCCTTATGCTCCTCCTCCAATTTGCAAATTGCAATGTGGAGATCTATTGTCAAAACTACCTCTTAATGCAATAATGAAAAGCTATAGTATAAAATTTGATACTTCTGTTCCTTGGGACGAAAATACATTTTTACCCTATAAGTTTGATATTGATATGAATTTTGATATAATTTATGATCAATCAAATTTACCCGATTCAAATAAAATATTAACTGATTGAAAATAAAATATTACAGGATTAAAAATGGCAAACTACATAGAATACACAAAAATACAACCATCTAGATTTGTTCCTATATCGAGTAGGTACTATGAATCGCCTGTTGTTTATTATACAGAAAACAAGTTAATGACATTTGCGACATATAAAAAAACAGTTATACCAAAGACCAACAGGGATAGATACTATGTAATTACTGCTGGCAGAGAATATAGGCCAGACTTAGTGTCTTTGGCGGCTTATGGCACTGTAGATTATTGGTGGAAAATCATGGAAGCCAATGACATCAAAGATATTTTTAATTTTAAGGCTGGTTTGAATATTCGTTTGCCAGATGCCATTTTAGGATAATTATGCCTGTTCAATCTTGTGTTGTTGAAAATGGATTGCTTAAAATGTTTGGTTGTGCCACTCCAGAAGCACCCATAGAAGGAGCGGTTTACGCTGCATATGTAGAAATGAGATTTGGGTCATCAAATCCAGAAGAACAAGTAGTTTTAACAGTTGGTAATAACTCAGCGCCTACAGGAAACTTAGCGGTAATTAATTCATTTGAATATGGACAAGAAGGATCAAGCGGATATCAAATTGATATTGAAATCATGGATCATGGAGGAGCCATGTATAAAGAAATCATCAGAAACCTGAACAAATCATTCGTCACTCAAAAACAAGAAGCGGAATTTATAGCAATTGATTTTGGATGGATAATAAGCGATGAAGATGGCAATTCTAGATTGAAAACAAGTAGAACTACAATTGGAACAGTATTAACTGGAGTAATGACATCTGTTGAAACAAGTTTTGCAGGAGGCAATGTCAAGATTAAAGTAAAAATAACGGCTCCTCAAGACATTGGATCAGCCCAAACAGGTTCGGAAGGAAGCAATGATCAGCTTATGGACTTAAAAACTGCCATCAGGAATGTTTTGGTTGATGGAGAACAGCCTTTGTTTTCAAATGTTTCTTTTAGAAGTGCATCTTCATTTGAAGATGCGGGTGCAGACAATAATTTAGAATTTGAAAAATCAAAAGGTGGAGAAAAGGGTCCGCCATCAGTTTGGCCAAAAGATCAGATGAGTGTTTTGTCTTGTGTAAGATCTTGGCTTTCAACAGTAACATCTGCTGATGGTAGAGGACTTATGATTCTTTACGATGCTGCCAATAATGGAATTATAATCCAAGAAGACCCATTGGACCCTAGCGGACAAAATTCTGGATGTTGCACTACAAGTGTTGCCACCTATATTGTCAATGGAGGGAATTGCAGTCCTGTTATTGAATTCAGTCCATCTGTTCAATGGGCACCAACCATGGTTCCCGGCAAGGGTGGTACTAATGGTGGTGCTTCTGGCGGAAATGCACCTCTTCTTGAACCAATCAACAACATTCAGGACACAGGTTCTCAAACTAGTCCAACAATGGAATCTCATGTTTGGAATTTCATTCCTCCTAAAGATCAAGCTGATAATGCAAACAAAGCTATTGGTGCAGCTATGGACGCAGAAGAGAAGACAGGACCGGGTCTTTCAGGAGGAACTCCAGCATGGTCTGCTGATTTGAAAATAATGGGCGATCCTTTCTATACTAATGTATATAACTTCCTTGGAAAATCAGTATCAATACTTTTTATAAACCCATATTATTTTGGCAATGAAGCTAATTCAACATGGCTTCAAACATCAGTATGCAATACAATGTTAAGCAATAAAAGATATATGATTAAAAGAGTAAATCACAGTATTAGTGCCGGAAGCTACACAACCACTTTGCAACTTCAATTGAATGTACCGAACATTGATATAGATTGGGATGCCAGTCTTGGCGGAAACGGTTGTGGTAGTTTGGAACAAAGCTTCGTTGATGCTCCTGCTAAGAGTACACTATAAGGAATAAAATGACATTTGTATCACATAAAGATTTTCAATCTCTAAAGAAAAAAGTTGACACAATTGTCAATCAAATGGGAGGACTTAATTATGATATGAGACAAGTTGTTCGTGCAGAAATTTTGTCAAATTCCAAAGTAATTGACCAGTCACAAATGCAATATGGTCTTTATACGGCTTTGTGTGTTGACACTTTGGATATATGGAAGCAGAACAGAATTCGTTTTTATTCGCCTCTTTTTCAGAACCCTCAAATGAAAGTTGAACAACTTCCTTGGGCTAATGCAGTAAGCGCCATGGGAGGATTTGATGATACCGGATTGACATGGGTTCCTCCAGCAGGATCAACTGTTGTCATTATGTTTGAAAATGGTAGTCGTAGTTCTCCTTATTACCTTGGAACAACATGGCATCGAGATCGTGGTCCTAGTGGTCAACATACTTGGGGCTACAACATAAATGAATATTATAAAATATGGGAAGGAACAAGAAATGGTTATTTAGTGGGACCAGACGATGGATCTCAAGTTTTGCCTCCTTGGAATACTGAAAACTATAATGGTTTTGATCTCACATCAGTAATTGACTTTAATTCCAATCCAGAAGCACAAAGGCTTTTGACATATCCAAACATATACGGATTCAAAACTCCAGAAAAGCATATGATTAAGATGGTCGATGGAGACCCTAAGTGTAATAGAAAGTGGAAAAGATTTGAAATCATGTCCAGTTGTGGAAACTGGATTATGTTAAAAGACGATCATTTGCATTATGCCGGTCAGTGGGCTCACCCTGATTGCGGAGGAGTGGTCAAAGAAGGTGAAACAAGTTGTGTTGAAGATGCTTACACGCAGAATCAAATTGACAACATATCATCTGGAGGAACAATTGAACAAGCACAAAATACAACAGACTTGAGTCCCGAGTCTGGAAAAAAACTTGAAGAAAATTCTTGTGAAGAAAAAAAGAGCAACAAAAAAATCATTGGAGGACACCCAAACACAGGTTCTCCCAGATCAACATATTACAAAAAACAAATAGGTTCTAATCCTTTTTTTAAGCAAAGGCAGGAGTGTCGTCCTTACAAGGGTCCGCCTACTCCGCAGAATAATTCTGCTGATTTACCGCAAAGTGGAATTCAGATTCAATCAATATCTGGTCATTCTTTCGTAATGGATGACTCAGTTGAGGAACCTAGTGGTTCACCGACATGGGACAGAGAATTTGATTTTGGTTGCAACAACAAGTATGTTGGAAGAAGTTATTGGAAGTCGGCAACTGGACATAGCATAGAATTAAGTGATGTTGAAGGTGAGTCTGGTAGTGACAAAGGTGCAATTCGTGGTGAAGATAATTACATTAGGATAAAAACAGCTACTGGCAATAAAATTGAACTGAATGACCACACTCAATCCGAGCCAGATTGCAAGGGTTGTCCTCCCAATATTGCTGGAGAGAGAAGAGGTATTCTTCTTCAAAGCACTAGTAATCACATTATTCAAATGTCTGATGAAGGCAATGAACAATGTGGACCATGTCGAGTCGAAGGTGGGAATCCTGTAGCCAAAGCAAAGAAAGCCTTTGTCAAGATTCGTTCTGGTTATGGTCTTGAGATGAGTTTTAATGATGATTCAAATCAGGAAACTGCGGAAAACCAAAACATTCAGATATATTGTCCTCACAAGCAAAATGTGAATGGACCTCATATTTTCAGGATGCAGGAAGCAACTGATCCCTCACCCGGATTAGTATTTCTGAGAGTTGGTGGCAACTACATTAACATGACCGCAATTAACCATTATACGATTGTCGGAACAAATGAAGACAGTAGTTTAATTGAGTTTGTAACAAAGTATAACTTGGTTTATTCCAAAGATGCTTACATGAATATTACTGATACATCTCATTTATTTTTGGCGAAAGATAAAATTATTCTTTTGGCTGGTACTGACTGTCCAGACCCAGAGGGAGGCCCTTCTGGACCATGTTTGGCTCCTGTTTGTGTTCTTAAGGATGGTGCTATTAGAGCTAGTGATCGTGTTTTTGCAAGTGCATCTCCCGATGCTACGGTTTTGAGTATGTTTCAGTTGAA
>Ga0049081_10000072_pt1 | contig 35948 bp, 42 predicted proteins | sample GreLakmeER78MSRF_FD_66717 | JGI IMG/M metagenome (GOLD analysis project Ga0049081, IMG submission 66717) | Freshwater lentic microbial communities from great Laurentian Lakes, MI, USA - Great Lakes metaG ER78MSRF | ecosystem: Environmental > Aquatic > Freshwater > Lake | place: Great Lakes...
AAAAGAATAATGCAACTACTGCTGCTGAAATGGGCGATGAATCATATGATGCTCAGGATATGACTAAATGGCACAAATACGATGTTATTGCTAACAGATACAATCGTTTAGTGCTTTATCGTGGAGATTTGTTTCATAGTAGTTTAGACTATTTTGGTAGTACATCACAAGACGGACGCTTGTTCCAATTATTTTTCTTTGACACGGCTTATTAATATGAGAACAAATACCATTGTTATTGATAATTTTTATAGTAATCCAGATGGAGTCAGATCCTTTGCATTAAGCCAGGAATTTGCTCACAGGGAAAACTACCCAGGACTCAGAACTAAATCTTTTTTAAATCAAGGTACAAAAGACTGTGTAGCATCTGTACTTAGAAATGCAGGCGGAAATGTATTAGAATGGAACGAACAAGACGGGTTGACTGGAAGTTTTGAACTGGCTATGTCTCGCGATCGTAGTTGGATTCACACAGATCATTATAATACTTGGGCAGGTGTTTGTTATTTGACACCTGATGCTCCTTTAACGGGCGGCACAGGATTTTTTAAATATAAAAAAACAGATTCTTTTCTTGCGTCGGAATTAGAAACGTACGAGTCTCAAGATTATACTAAGTGGGAACTATGTGATGTTGTCGCTAACAGATACAATAGATTAGTACTATATCGCAGCGATCAGTTTCATACAAGTTTAGATTATTTCGGTAATACAATGGAAACAGGTAGGTTGTTTCAATTATTTTTTATAACAACAGAATTTTAAAGGTCGTATATGATTCACCGGCACAGTAATTTTTTAGATCAGGACGTATTAGAAGCATTAAGAAAAAAGTACGAAACTAGTCGAGGTCAAGCAGTTTTTGAAGTAAATCATATGGGCCGATGGGGTAAAGGTCTTGAAGCAGGTTCTTATGCACCTGTGCTAATTTTACCTATTCCAGAATATAGAGATTATCTAATAGAAAAATATCAAGCCTTAGATCCTAAATTTAAAGATTACCCCAACTTGACATGTTTTATGCATGTGTGGCTTCCAGGAAGCCAAATAACGTTTCATCACGATGCAAGTGATGATAATCCAAGACTCAGTAGTACTATATACCTCAATGAATCATGGAATTGGAATTGGGGCGGATTATTTTTGTACGATCATCCAGAAATGGGACAGGGATGGATATTCCCTCACGGAAATACTATGATGTGGTTTCAGCCTCCCATCTATCATGCCACTAGTATGATTAGTTCTAATGCTGAATATCCGAGATTAAGTATACAATTATTCTTTAACAAATACTAATATGAACTTAGACCATTGGTTCCCGTCAGTGATCGGCCGAGAAGAACACATGGAGTGGGTTGACCCTATGATTGCTGCCATGGACAGGCAATTCCAAAAAGGCGTCAACGAAAACTTTTACTTTAACGGTCAGACTACCTACGGCACTAATAACTTAATGGAAGAGCCAGACTTTGTACAATTTGGCAAATTTATCAAGCAGCGAGCCTGCGAATTCCTAGAATTGCAAGGATATGATAGTAGTAGAGTGCCATGGCGACCATATCTGTTTGCAAACAGTTTTCTAAAAGGCAGCAGTCATCCCAAGCATTTACATAGTCAATGTTCTGTGAGTGGTATCTTTTATCTTAAAACTCCGCCCGGCAGTAGTAATATTACTTTTTACCCCAATCAACATTTTAAAGACTTTTTTGATTATATGTTTATGATCAAAGATCCCAATAATTGGTACAGCCTTCCTAAAACAGAATATACACCTTATCCAGGATTACTATTACTGTGGCCGTCTTGGTTGTATCACGAAGTTATGCCAAACGATAGTCAAACACCTAGAACCAGCTTGGTGTTTAATCTTTGATTTTCTCGTGAGTTTGAATTTTATTTCTAATTTTTTCAAACTTAAGAGTTCTTAGTACTCCAGGGTGCAATGGACTGGGGCTGTGTTCTATAGGCACCCAGCAATAACCTATGTGTTCATGATTAAGTGATGGTATAAATTCTTCTTCTACTTTAATTAAAAAAGTATGATATACAAATTTATTATTGTTGCTGGTATACTTTTCAATAGGTAAGATTTTAGCACCTTGTATCTCACCGCCTAATTCTTCTTTAATCTCTCTTAATAATCCTTGTTCTATGGTTTCTCCTGGCTCAATTTTACCACCAGCCAAGCCCCATGTCTCTGGAAATTTTCCTGAACTTCTTAATAAGAACAGATACCTATTAGTTGACGAACAAACTATTATTGCTCCGCATCCTTGATTTAGATGGTTATTTGCCATTTTCCTGCAGAATAAAATCCCTCATAACTTTTTGACCAATTGCTGCCATTCCATCGATATTGAATATTAGTGGTTAAATTTGTAACATATTGGGTCTGTGTTTCGTATCGGTGATCAAATTCAACTGCCCAATGACTACCGTTAAATTCTATTATATCATTAGCATACGCTTCTAGTGGGGTGTTGTCTATACCTAACCAATTATATAAAGGTTGAGCACCTTCGCTGGTAACATAATCATTTACCAATAAGTATCTTGTACCTGTAGCTAAATCTTGAAGATCTTTATTAGGTCTGCTGGCCAACGGATCTATAATTGCATTTACTGGGGATAATGTATTGACAGGGATAGTATCAATATCCGGAGTCCATAGTAAAGAAGTGTCGTCAGATGGGTTATAAGCTACAGTACCTACAATATTGTTTCCGTCTTCGAGCTCAAACGTAATAGTGCTGGTACCATTGGTAAGATTTCCATATACATTTATTAAATCTCTCCAAGGTTCACTCGATCCTGATTTCTGAGTAACTGGTGTAAATGCAATTCGATCTCCAGTGTTTCCTACAACTGTATTACTAGTAAAAATTCGATCTCCGCTGACAGATAAAACCACACAATTTGTTACAGGACTAATGGTAGTAACAGCATTGGATTGAATAGAAACAGAACTAACTATCATTTTTTCTTCAACACCGTCAGAGTCTGATACATACACTGATGTGCCATTTACGTTGCCCGTTAGTTCTTTTATTATTTGCTGCCCGAAATTGTCCTGAACGTGTTGATTGTATTTTACTAGTCTTATCTCATTGCCTAATAGGATTGTGCCATACTGTAACGGAGTAAAGGTCTGCCTACTCATTAAATTTGATTCGTTATAAATTGCTTCATCGATATTTCCGTTAGCGTCGAAAATACTAGCAATAATTTTTTGTACAACTCCTAATTTTTTGACTAAAGCAGGAGCACTAATAAAAATTGGTAATTCAAAAGTTAATGTCGCAACATCGATTGAAATATCAGTCCCAACTGGAACTGTTCTTGAGCTCCATTGTACACTGGTCAGCAAAACATAACTTAAACTAGTCCAGTCTATATAATTATCAGTACTCTGTATTTCTAATGCAGGGTTGAACAAAATAGTCAGCTGTTCTAATAGTTGCAATTTTTGTTCGGTATTACTGGTCCAAATATCTAATTTAAGAGTTAACAGATATGGAACTGGCATAAGTCTTTCGACTGTGAGAACGTCTCCTTGGGTAGTAGAATATTCTCCTGTGTTAGCATCATAATATCTTTCTCGTAAATTTAATTTTCCTACATACGTTGGATTTTGAACTCTGGATCTATCGTAAGTTAAATTATCAACATAAACAGCCATGGCAGGAACGGCATGAAGTATGTTTTCGCTATTTTGTTGTATAATGCTGGCCACTTGTCTGCTGCTATCACCATATACTACCGGAACTCGTTGATATGCAATTATACCTTGTCGATCCTTGCCAAATTCGACTTGAAAATTAGACACCATACGAATGAACTGAATTATATATCTTCGTATCTGTTGATCATAAAAAAATTGTTGTAGGGCCATTAATTGTCTGCCTTGGGTGTTAATGCTTTACTAAGCGACTGTCTAGTAGGCAATGTCTGCCCTTCTTTAGTTGTAAATGTGCTTGTATTATTTACAAATATACTACGTTGTGTTTGATTATTGGGTCCTGGCGTCAGACTTGTTCTTACACTGTCTTCAATTTTAACCCATCTGGTACCATTGTATCTAAACAATCTATTAGGTACGTAATCTGTACGTAAAGCATAGTCCCCGATTGTGGGACTGTTTGGAAAAGAGGTACCAACAGTAACAGGCCAGCCGTTAGGGGTGCTACCATCGCCTCCCAAATATGCAGGTATGTCTGTGTCCGGAGTCGTTGCTTGAACTGACGCAAAATTTAAAGAAGAATCAACGGTCATTGTGGATATATCTACTTGTACGCCAGTGGGATCCCCCGGACTTCCGTCGGGATTAATTGGTTCTATGTATAAATTATCAGTGTCTGTTCCGCTTTTAGGAACATCAATTTCTGCTTGTTCAATGATTGCATCATTGATATTAATTAGTTTGTCTAATGTGCTCAAATAATTTCCAACAGGAGTAGCATTTGCATCATTGCCTGTGAGCTGATTTAGTATATCTTTATATTCTTGACTGTCCACTAGTGGAGTTAATTTAACTCGCCACAGATGTGGCCACCACGTTTGACTAAATCCTTCAGCGGCAAAGCTGGCATCTTGTACTACATAATATCTTTTTAGCACAGCTGGAATGTCGGCATTAAGTGGGTAATAATCTTTTTTATGTTGAAGTTCTAATACATCACCTGACATTATTTTTCTACCCAGTGCTGCTACCGTATCATTTAAATGAAACGTCATATAGATAGTATCTGCACTTAAAAAAATACCAAATTGTTTTAAATCAAAATCATTATCATTAACATTATAAACACCCCGAAGAGTATAGACGGAAGTATCATATTTTCGATCCCTGTTTTCTAAAAATAACAAATCTTGAATATTTAAAGCACTTTGATTTTGATAAACAGGTTGAGTGCCATCTTTCCAAAAAATGTTAACTGGTTGCCCTGAGCTAATAGTTGATGTGACATTAGACGAAAGTGTCACGGTATTCACTGCGGAATTTGTACTAAAAATTACAGTGTTAGCGGAAATTCCAATTCCGCTTACAGTTTGTCCTACTTCAAAAGTAGCAACATTGGAAAAGTATAAAGTACGGCCAGAAACGGTGGAATTCGAAGTTGCATACGAATTTGCTTGGGTATTCGTCCCCACATACTTGTGCAACAGAATACCGGTTCCGCCAACTGTAAATTGTTCACTTATAACTTTATCGAAAAAGTTGTAGTCATTGGTGTGGTTTTCACGCCACATGCTTAGTCTAGGCATTTTTAATTCCGTTTATTGTATATTTATGGTTAAGTTGACACAAAAACCCATTTCATGTATAATTAAAAAATGGACTATCAACAGCCAGAGTTGTTAAATCGATTAAGTGTATGCGATAAAATAGTTCGCTCTTATCCTTTTGGGCAGACAAAACGGGATCTTACAAAAATGTATACCAACGTTATGTCATTAAATAACGAAAGGGACAAGGCTCTAGTAGAATGCCGTCGAGTGGGAAAAACCACCAGTGAATACGAAAAGAAGCAGTCGGAATTAGAACTAGCATTGACAAATTTAGAAAGCTATATAACTATGGCAATTTTAATTAAACCGGAGTAAAAAATGGCAATTGTTGCTGGAATTAAGGTTAAAAAGAAAGAAGTTAAAATTCGTAATCCGCTATTTGCGGATGAAAAATATACAGGCCCTGAGCCAGAGTGGCCTTCAGAGTCGGTGAATTGGCCCGACGATCAATTTGATAATCGTTTGCGTCGAAGTTTTTACTACTACAATTATTTTTACAATCAAAAAGATTGTAAAAAGTATGTCACTGAATGGATGAAATCTGTTGGTACATGGGATAAGGAACAAATTAAAGCCTTTGATCGTGCCGGCGATCGTAGTGTGCCCATGACTGCTTGCAGTCTGGTCATGGCCCATAAAGTCGGGATGACTCTAAGGGAAAGACACCTTACGTACCTGACCAATTCTATCAATGAAGCTATCCGTGACGCTGAGCCAGAAAAAATTGAAGTTGTAGCTACAAAAGTAGCTGAACCTTATAAACCGACAATTCAAGATAGACTTGCAGAAAAAACAAGTGAACTAATTGGCGAACTTGAAGGCTACTACGACGAAATTGATCAGACTAATGTAAAATTTTATGACTGGCTAGTCAATAATAATGTAGTACAAAGTCAATTGGTGAAGTATGAAAATCTTTTTCAAAAGCGAAAAGACGAACTTGAAAATGCAAGGCAAAAAACTGATCCTCAATTGGTTGAAGGTTATAGTCATTATAAAGTCGCAGATTTTAAAAAACGTATTAAATGGATCGAAGATCTATTGGCTGCAATTGAACAATATCGCGGTGTAAAAAAGGCAACAAAAAAAGCAAGGGTCAAGAAAGCCCCTAGCAAAGAAAAAGTCATTTCAAAACTCAAATACGCAAAAGAAGATAAACTCTTAAAAATTGTGTCCATTAATCCTGCAGATATTGTGGGCTCAGCGGAACTATGGATTTATAATAATAAAACTAGAAAACTTGGAAAATACGTGGCTGCTTCATATCAAACGTTGTCAGTCAAAGGGACTACTATAATTGGATTTGATGCAGATAAATCTGTGAGCAAGACTCTAAGAAAACCCGAGGAACAACTTAAAGAGTTTGCAAAAGCCGGCAAAATAGCACTGCGAACTTTTATGAAAGATATCAAAGCAGTGGAAACCAAACTCAATGGTAGAATTGGCATAGATATACTGCTGTTAAAAGCCAGTTAATTTCATAATGTGTCGTTGAGTCCTGTTAGCTAAATATTGCTAACAGGACTATTTTTATGACCGATGTTGTAATACAACCAGATTTAAAAGGGGATCTTAGTTTAAGAACTAAAAATTTAGGCGGCCCCGGCTTTATTAGCCAAGAAAGTGCCATGGCAGTAAATGAGCAAATTCAGACATTAGCTCAGTTACGCAACGAAATGATTGACTATATAAGGCTTCGTTTAGGCGACCAAATAGTTGATGTAGAATTAGACAAAGAACATTACGATCTTGCTATTAAACAAGCACTTACAAAATACAGACAAAAAGCACAAAACAGTGTAGAAGAAAGTTATGCATTCCTGGATTTAATTCCAAACGTTCAAGAATACATTCTTCCAAATAATATTATGGAAGTTAGACAGATTTTTCGACGCGGTATAGGTAGTACAACAGGCACAACAGCCAGCCAATTTGAACCGTTTGCATCGGGCTATTTAAACACTTATATGTTGGTAGCTGGTCGTGTTGGTGGACTGACAAATTATGAATTATTTGCACAGTACCAAGAATTGGCAATGATGATGTTTGGGGGATATATTAACTATACCTGGAACAAAGTCACCAAAAAACTTACATTAGTAAGAAAAATTCCGTACGACGACGGCACTGTGGTTAATCTTAATTCTTTGGTAGCAGTGGGCGCTGAAATACAAATAGTTCTTCAGAGACCACAAACCCAACTTAAGATTGGGGATAGTGTTTATATTCAAAAATGTCCCGTTCAAGGATATAACTCGCAGTATCGAATACAGACAATTAATCCAGCTGGGACACAAATTACAGTTTTGGCAAATCAAACTCTGGGGGCTACCAGCGTTACAGGAACTGACTTACAAAAAACTCAGTTTATGATACCAAATTTAGACCCTGAAAATGATAATTTTGAAGGTGTTCTTCTTTGGATTTACAATTATAAACCGGACAGTATGCTATTAAGTGATCCACAAGTTTACCCCTGGTTACAGGAATATTCTTTAGCATTTTGTAAAAGTATATTAGGACAAGCTAGAGGAAAATTTGCCAGTATTGCAGGACCACAGTCGGGCACTCAGTTGAATGGAGCAGCATTATTGGCAGAAGCTCAAGCCGAAATGGAACAGTTAGAAAAAGATTTGGCAAATTATGTTGATGGATCAGAACCGTTGACATGGGTCATAGGTTAATGTAAAATAAGGACTCCTGGGAGTCCTTTTTTATGATTATTGGTATTTGTGGTCTTATTGGTGCAGGCAAAGACACTGCCGCAGATTATTTGGTAAATTTTTATGGCTTTCGACGAGATAGCTTTGCAGCTACTCTTAAAGATGCAGTAGCATCAGTGTTTGGGTGGGACAGAGAGTTACTAGAAGGTCGTACTAAAAACGCCAGGGAATGGAGAGAACAAATAGACCCTTGGTGGTCTAATCGTTTGAACATGCCCCAATTAACGCCCAGACTTGTACTACAGTTGTGGGGCACAGAAGTTTGTCGAAAAGGGTTCCATGATGATATCTGGATTGCCAGCGTTGAAAACAAAATACGACTGGCCAAAGATAACATTGTTATCAGTGATTGTCGATTTCCCAATGAAATTCAAAGTATTCGTAATGCAGGCGGCCGCGTAATACGTATTGCCCGCGGCCCAGATCCAGACTGGTTTAATCTAGCACGTATTGCACCAAATGAAATGCAAAAAATATATCCAACAATTCATGCAAGCGAATACAGTTGGGCATCTACTAATTTCGATCTAATTGTAGACAATAACGGGTCAATCGAAGATTTATACAATCAACTTAAAAATCTGGTGTAAGGGGACTTTCCTTCCAAGGCAACCTGCTGGCCGCCACTTCTACTCTACAATTTAAACATAAGGTTTTTAAATTTAGCGTAGAAGTATTTTTAAGATTGCCGTCTATGTGAAAAACTGTCATTTGTTTTTCTGGGTACTTACCTCGATACCCACATTTTTCGCACACAGATTTTTTTCGATACCCTGACTTAAACCAATTTGGGGGTATCGGCTTCAACTTTTTGCCTTTACGAATACAACTATCGCATAGTTTCCTATAATGATGTTGTCCTTCTTTTATATAATTTATTGCGGCTGGATTAGAATTACAGACTACACATAAAGGTCTTTGCATCATATATTTATGAAACCTTTGCAAAGGGCAACCAAACAGCCCATATTTTATTTCTTTCGATAAATATCTTTACAGAATAATGAGGAAATGAAACATGGCATTAGTTTCACCAGGCGTACAAGTTACAGTTACAGATCAAAGCAATTATGCACCAACTGCATTAGGATCGGTAGCTTACCTTCTTGTGGCAACCGCCCAAAATAAAGTTGCCCCAGGTGGTACCGCATTAGCTGCTGGTACCTTACAAGAAAATGCAGGCAAGATTTATACTATAACTAGTCAAAGAGATCTAGTAACCACATTTGGTACACCCATTTTTAAAACAACATCTGGTGGTGCACCTATAAATGGGGACGAACAAAACGAATATGGCCTGCTGGCAGCATACAGTGCATTAGGGGTCAGCAATGTAATTTATGTACAAAGAGCTAACGTTGATTTAGGTGCGTTAGGCGGAACAACTTCTAGACCATTGGCAAATCCAAGTAACGGTAACTTATGGCTAGATGTTTCTAGTAGTGACTGGGGCGTATACGAATGGGTTTCTAGTACTCAATCGTTCTCTAAAAAATCAACTTCGGTGATTACAAATACAACATATTTGCAAGGAGATAACTTTACTCCAACAGCAAACATTGGACAAATTGGTGATTACACAGTTAACGCATATGATGTAAATAATCCAGTTTTTTACAAAAGATTTGATAATACATGGCAGCTAGTGGGTAGTAAAGGTTGGCAAGCAGCTATACCAGCAGTTACAGGAACTGCAACTAATCCAGTAATTGCAAACACCAGTATCATTAGTATTAATAGTACTAACGTAACATTGACTGGTTCTTCTAATGTTTCTTCCGTTAATTCTGCAATTAATTCTGCAAGTATAACAGGAATTCAATCTCGTGTTTTAAACGGACAGATTGTTATCAGTGCTACAGCAGACGCCACCAATTCTGCATGTAACATTGTAAATGCAAGTGGAACAGCGTTGACCACATTGGGTATCACTGCTGGAATTTATCCAGCTGCTGTAACAGCTATAGCACCTTATAATCAAATTCCGGAATGGCAAGGAAATGCATTTGTTGGAAAACCATCTGGATCTGTTTGGCAAAAAGCCAGTACATTAGGCAGTGGAATGAATATGTCTGTTAAGGAATATAACAGTACAACAGGCGTATGGACAGCAAGAACTGTAAACAATTATGCAAATGTGTTCACCGCAACTTACGGATTAGATCCTACAGGTGGTGGTTTAAATATTGCTCAAGGTACAGTTTTTAGTCAATATAATGCATTTGGAAATCTAACTTGCACAAACTATCTATGGCAACGTGTTAGCACAGGTTCTACAGTTGTTGTAGCTAATACTAATTCGGTGGTTGCACCAGGCGTTGGTAGTAGCTTTACATTGCAAACAAGAGCTAATGCAACATTAGGAACAGTCACTTCATACAATGTAACAGTTACTACAGGTACTGTAGTTGGATTTGTACAGGCTGTACTTGCTGCTGCTATCCCTAACGTAACAGCAGACCAAGATGATTCAGGTGCAGTAAGATTAACACACACCCAAGGTGGTGATATGGTGTTTGTTGATGGAGCAGGAACTCCGTTAGCGAATGTAGGTATTAATTCTACAGCAACAAGAGTTTATGCAAGCCCAGAAGTTGGGGACACCGCATTAGTAGGCACAAATTGGAAACCGTTGGAAGATGTAACTTATACAGCCAGTGCTACTCAACCTTATGTAGCACCAGTCAATAATTCATTATGGTACTACAATACTCCAACCAGAGCAGATATCATGGTAAGCAATGGATCTGCTTGGGTAGGATACAGAACATTAAGTTCAGATATTCGAGGGTATAATCTAACTCAAACAAACTCAACAGGGCCTATACTTTCTACAGAGGCTCCGACTAGGCAAGATGACAACACAGCGTTAGTGTACGGTGATTTGTGGTTGGACACAGGTGATTTAGAAAATTATCCAAAAATTTATAGATGGCAAAATGTAACCGGGGTTGATCAGTGGGTATTATTAGATAATACAGATTCAGTTAGTCAAAACGGAATTATTTTTGCAGATGCTCGTTGGGCAACAAGTGGGACTACAAGTCCGTCATTGGATGCTATTCCAACTATCGCAGCGTTATCTAACAGCAACTACGTTGATTTAGATGCACCAGATGCTACATTATATCCACGTGGCATGCTGATATTCAATACAAGGGCTAGCGGATATAATGTAAAAGAATATAGAGTAAACTATTTTAATAGTACTTCGTATCCAAATGAATCCTTGCCTACTCAAAAAGATGCATGGGTAACAGTAAGTGGATTCGATTCTAGCGGAGTTCCAAATTTTGGTAGAAAAGCTCCGCGTGGGGTAGTAGTTGCAGCTTTAAAATCTGCTATTGACAGTAGCACAGCACTGAGAGAAGATGCTAATAACTTCAATTTAATTTCATGCCCAGGGTATCCAGAATTAATTCAAAACATGACTGCGCTGAACGAAGATCGTGATAATACAGCATTCATAATTGGAGATACTCCATTACGTCTACAAGGAACAGGAACATCAATTCAAGCTTGGGCACAAAATTCCGAGGGAGTAACAACAACCGGCGAAGGTGGTTTAGTTACAATCAATCCTTATGTTGGAATTTATTATCCGCAAGGACAAACCAACGATTTAAGTGGTAATCCAGTGGTAGTGCCAGCAAGTCATGCTGTTATAAGAGCAATTATTAAGAGTGATAACATTAGTTATCCTTGGTTAGCACCAGCTGGAACACGCAGGGGTTTAATTGATAACCTTAATGCTATAGGATACATTGATAGTGCAAGTGGTCAATTTATTAATATAGGTGTGACACAGGGATTAAGAGATGTGCTTTACACTAATAAAATTAATCCACTTACTTTCCTTCCAGGAAATGGATTATTGATTTATGGACAAAAGACACTGAGTTCTACTCCTAGCGCACTGGACAGAATTAATGTTGCACGTCTTGTAAATTATCTAAGACAGACTTTAAATACTATTAGTAGACCGTTTGTGTTTGAACCAAACGATCCTATTACAAGAAATGCAATTCTTGCAGTAGTAAACAGTTTACTAAACGATTTAGTAGCAAAACGAGGTGTAACGGACTACTTAGTAGTATGTGACACAACAAACAACACGCCTGAGCGTATTGCCAGAAATGAGTTGTATGTAGATGTAGCAGTTCAACCAACTAAAGATGTTGAATTTATTTACATTCCTATCAGACTTAAGAATCCTGGCGAAATACAGGATGGTAATTTAGCAAGTGCATCAGCAGTAGGAACAGGAGCATAATATGGCAGTTTCATCGTTAACAAGATTCACAGTCCCATTGGGTGGTAACCAAAGTGCTACCAACCAAGGCTTATTAATGCCAAAACTTAAATTTAGATTCAGAGCTACATTTGATAATTTTGGTGTAAGTAATCCTAAGACAGAATTAACAAAACAAATTATGACGTTTGCTCGTCCGCAAGTAACATTTGATCCAATTGAAGTTCCTGTGTACAACAGCCGAGTTTATTTGGCTGGTCGCCCAACTTGGAATGCAGTTGCGGTATCATTGCGTGATGATGCCGGCGGCAATGTTTCTAGACTAGTGGGGGAACAGTTACAGAAGCAATTCGACTTTATGGAACAAGCAAGTGCAAGTTCTGGAATTGATTACAAGTTCATGACTACACTAGAAATGTTAGATGGTGCAAACGGTACAGTTGAGCCAATAGTGCTAGAAACATGGCAGCTATACGGATGTTTCTTAACAGATGTAAATTATAATGACGTTGATTATGGTAGCAATGACATGGTTACTATAACTATGAGTATACGTTACGATAATGCTATACAAACAACAGGTGGCGGAGTAGGCGCTCCTGGTATAACACAGTTTAACACTGCTGCTATCACAGGATAAAAAGAAATACTTTACACACAAAGCTCGCTTCGGCGAGCTTTTTTATTGAATAAATATTAGTATGGCCTCACTATATAACGCTGATTTAAAACCTTTAGCTAAAGGGACGTTCACACATCCGTATGATCATGCAACTAAATTGTTTGTTACAGATACATATAGATTAGCACCCAAACAAAGTTTTTTATATTATGTTGTAATTAATATAGATCCAAGTCAAACTCAGTTGGGTAGTGGGTTTCTTGGGGGAGTTTTAAGTTTTGCTGATAGATTCCAAAATTTAGAAACTGGGATGTTAGTTAAAAGAGTTGAATTACCAAAATTTAGCATAGGTACTAAGACTCTGAATGCATATAATAGAAAAAATATTGTACAAACTAATATTCAATATGAACCAGTTAACTTTACTTTTCATGATGATGCAGCAGATGTAATTACAAATTTTTGGAATGATTATTATACGTATTACTATAGAGACAGTGATTATGGTGTAAATGATTATTCCCGACCAGCGAAGTACGTGCCAAGAAGCAAAATTGGGTGGGGGTATAGCCCAAGAAACAGTTCGGTACCGAATTTTATAAAAAATATCAGAATTTTTAGTTTACACAATAAACGATTTACTGAGTACCTTTTAATCAATCCTATCATAACAGGTTGGCAACACGGTGAACATGATTCTTCAAATGATAGAAGTTTAATGGAAAACAAAATGACGGTGACGTATGAAACAGTCAAATATTTTACAGGGTTCGTAAACCCAGTTAGCGTAGACGGTTTTTCGTTATTGCATTATGATAATGCTAGTAGCCCAATTAGCACTAGTGTAACTAATATCTACACAGATGCAGGATTTTTAGGTGTAGTTGATTCAGTTCCCAAAGATCTTAGAAAACCAGATGGATCAAATGGTGCTGGCGGTCCGTTGTCTAGTCTATTGTCTATGTTTAGATTATATAATAATTTAAAAAATGTAAATCTTAAAACAGTGGTTGGAACAACTTTGGGCTCAGCGGGTGTTGGTATTCTTAACAGTGCAGTTAATCAAGGATTGAATTATATATTTCCTACATTAGGTGGCGGCCCAGCTGGTATTAACGGGTCAGGAGTCGTATCTGGCGGAGCAATAGGAAATTATCCTTATGCTAGCACTGTGCCTAATTTTGGCGCAACTATAGCAGGCAGTGCTGTTGGTGCAATAACAGGAGCTGCTGTTAATGCAGTAAATGGCGGAATAAACTATGTAAGTTCTCAAATAAATCGAGGAATCGATAGCGCAGTAAGTGGCATATTCCCCCCAACTGTCGGCGGTACTGCTGTAACAGACGTGGTAGACAATACAGGTCGAGTGATTGTAAATTCTTCTTCATTGCAGCCAATTACCGGAACTTCTACTGCTGTTTATTACGATAGTCAAGGTAATCCAATATCCAGGATACAGGTATCTGGCACACAGTCAGGCAGCTATAATCCCAGCAACTTAAGTGAAAATTTATTGTATGCACAAACAGTTACAGATCCATCAGGTCAAGAAATTATTGTTAATCAATACCGCGACGGAACACAAGTCAGATATGATTCAGTAACAGGTAACACTTTACAAGTTATTCCAGGTTCAAACAGTAATAACGTCATAGGATTACCAAATCAAAATATTAATACAAATCCAATTGACTCGCGAACTCTAGCAGCACAGGGAGTTGTATCACCGGCAAACAGTGTTCAATATAGAACAGATCCTACAACTGGGTTAATATACACTGTGGGAAATAGCACAACTGCACTATTTACTAATACTCTTGCAGGGGCAACTGGCGCTGGTGTAGGATTATATGCAGGTCTGAGCTTAAATAATGCATTGAACAAAACCGGTCTAGGAAATTCTGTTATTGGTCGGGTTGTGTCTGGCGCAGTGGCTACAGCAACAGGGGCAGCCGTGGGTCGTGCGGTTAATAACGGATTACAAGTTGTAATTAATAAAGCAACAGGCGCAATAACACAAGGATTTGACCCCGCATCAGGACAAATTAGAAACGTTGCAAGTACATGGACCGGATCAGGCGGATACGATGCAACTAAACCATTGGATAATACTGTATCTAAACAAATATTTGATGACGGGTCTTCATTGTTTGTGTATAAAGATGGAACGGTTCGCGCTATTAGTACAGACGGTAAAGAAACAGTGACCCCAGGATCAAATGACACTGGCCTATTAAGCTTCTTCAACAAGCCGCCAGGACAAAATATAGACTCGGCTGCTGTGGAGGCACCGTATGGTGGTATATGGACAGATGGTAGCGGAAATCCAATATACACTGGTTCGGGAGAATATGTGTACTATGGAGACCCGTCGCTTCAACCTGCAGCACTCACAGAAGATCAATGGAATGAAATGAATAAATTAGCAATTGATGGCGTAAATGATATAGTGGCACAAGACGTGGCAAATGGTGTCGATTTAAGCGGCCCCAGTGATTTAGATATTTTGGAATATCAAAAAAGTTTAGGTGATTTCTTTGGATAATAACAGTATGGATCAATTAAGTCAATTACAAGTGTCGGGCCCGACAAATCTTAATAGTTCGGGATTGACTAAAACTACAAAATATTTTAACAATTATTTTGACCCTTCTTTGGAATTAAATCAAAATATCAATGATGCTATATTGAGTTATTTTCAACAGCAGACCGATAATATTGAAAGTGCGAAAATACTGGTGCAAGCAGTAATAGAAACTGCACAGGCACAGAGAGAAGATCCGTTAACAGTTCTTAATTCTTTTCAAAGTATGTCCTCGGCGGACTTATCGGCGGCATTGGCTTTATATCTAAATGTTTCTAGAGTCAACACCAGCTATCTTGGTATAAAGCAGCAACCGACAACAAATTCTTATGTAACTAGATCTATTGTGTCATGAGCAAGTATAGTCAGGGAAAATACACAGTACAAAATCCTGCCAAATATGTTGGAAAGCGAGAGCCAACATATAGGTCAAGTTGGGAATTTGCTTTTATGAGATTTTGTGATAACAATCCCGCAGTAGTACAATGGGCCAGCGAAGCTATCCATGTTAATTATAAAAATCCATTTACTGGAAAAAATACAATTTATGTTCCTGATTTTTTAATCATTTATGTTGATAAAAACGGTAAAAGACATGGTGAAGTAATTGAAGTTAAGCCAACTAAGGAAACAACAATGGAAGCTGCAAAGAGTATAAGAGATAAAGCAGCAGTGGCTCTTAATATGTATAAATGGGACGCCGCAAGAAAATTCTGTGCCGCACAAGGGTTAACATTCAGAGTAGTCAACGAAACCGATATTTTTGCTGGTAGTAAAAAACGGTAAATACCGTTACTATGACACGAAAATTAGAAGAATTATTCAATCTGCCAGATAACATTCCCGAAGATTTAACTCAGGAACAAGCTTCGGCTGCTCTTGAAGAAAAAAAAGCAGTATTTGCAGATATTGACAAAGCCATCGACAAAATAGATGAAGCATTGCCACATGTTAAAGGATTAGATGCCAGTGATCAAGAAATGGATGAGCTGGCCACTCTTGCTAAAGACAAGTTCAATGATCTAATGGATTTAGGGATGAACATGGAAGCAAGATTCAGTGGGCAGGTGTTTCAAACAGCTGGAGTGTTACTAGGTCATGCAATTACAGCAAAACAGGCCAAATTGGATAAAAAATTAAAAATGGTCGATTTGCAACTTAAAAAAATGAGGTTGGACCATCAATTAAAACAAGATGGTGCTGTGGGTGAACCAATTGAAGGGCAAGGTGTAGTATTAGATCGAAATGCTTTACTGGCCCAGATATTAAACAAACCCAAGTAATAATTGCCAAATTTTAATAAATATCGTATAATGGGAATTAAAATGAAATCGTTTAAAGCTTATCTCACAGAAAGTCATAAAACGTTTGATTTCAGAATCAGATTGGCCTGCGAACTTCCAGACGATCTGATAGGAAAAATTAAAACTGTTTTAGAGGCATATAAATTAGATTCTATCACCAAACCTAAGCGTTTGCCAATTCAAGAAAATCCAGAATTTCCTAATATGGGACCTGTTGAAATTCATATCATGGATGCAAGTTTTCACTATCCTTGTAATGACGAACAAGTCAAAGTATTAATTGCAGAACGTGCAGGAATCAATTTATCTTGTATTAAAGTTACTCCTAAAAATAGTCCGTATGAAGCTGCCAAAGAAGGGTTAGAGCAAAGTAACATTGGCGGTAAACCAGGAGAATCTGTGTTATTACAAGATAACATGGAAAGAGAGCGCCCCGGCAAAGATGGGGAAGCTTTAGTAGGTGATGCACGTATACCTAATTTAATTAAAGAATTAGAAGAAACTAGAAAATACCAATATCCCGAAACTGCTGGAGGCAAAACACCTGTAGCAAAAACAACCAACGAATTGCCGCAAGGCAGCGCAAGTCCAATCGGTACACACAAAAATAAAATAATTAACCCACGTGGTATGAAAGCAGGAAACGGAAAATAATCATGAGCAATAACATTTATACTATTCTAAATAATTTTAATAAAGTAGCTCAAGAGCCACAACAGCCTGCTACACAAACACAGCCTAAGGCCAAGACACGATTACAAGAAAATATGGATCAAGTACTATCAGAAAAGTACATGGGCTTTAAAAAGACGGTGGCCGCTGTTAAAAAAGGTGGAGCAGACAATCCAGAAGCAGTTGCTGCCAGTATCGGTCGTAAGAAGTACGGTAAAGAAAAATTTCAAAAAGCTGCTGCTGCTGGTAAGAAATTAGGCGAGCAGTCGGGTCATGTACAATCAACTGCTACTGGTTTTAAAGCCACTGCACCACAAGGAAAAAGATTATCTGTTACATTGGACCCAAGTAAAAAGTTAACTCCTTCAGATGTAAAACTAAAAGCAGACAATGATTCGGCTGAAAATAAAAAAGATATGTCAGAAGGCGAAGTTGAAGAATCGGGTCTACAAGCTTATTTAGGCAAAAAGAAATACGGCGAGCAAGGAATGAAAGCCCTTCAAAAAGCAGGCCGCGATGGTGCCAGCAAAGAAACAATGGCTAAGATTCGTGCTAAACACGACAAGATGGACGAAGCTGCTAAACCAGACTATATCGACTTAGACAAAGATGGCAACAAAGATGAGCCAATGAAAAAAGCTGCTAAAGATGCTAAGTCTAAGAAAGTACAAGAAGTTGCACCGCCAGGAGCTAAAGCAGAGCGTATGGTCAAGCATATCAAAAAAGGTTATGCCAAAGACGGTAAAGTAACTAAGACAGAAAAAAGTAAAGCATATGGTGCTGCTTGGAAAGCACATAATAAAGGCAAAGTAGAAGAAGCAATAAAAGCCATGATGGAAGCAGGCTTTACCAAAGAACAAATCGTTGAAGGTTGGGACGATATGATGAAGGCTGTTGCCAATCGTAGTAATGATATGAAGACAGGCGAAAAACGTCAAGGTGCTAAAGGTGAAATTGAAAAAACTGCCAGCGGTATAAAGCATACACGCCGGTACGATCGTAAAACTGGTGAAACAGAAACAGGCAGCGATGGTGAGCAAGTAAAGCGCAGTCGCGGTCGTCCTAAGAAATCACAATTTGAAAGTGTGTCGAAAGATTCTACTACTATTAATAAAATGATTGTTGAAACATTCAGAGATATTATTGAAGGTAGTATTCAAGGTGGAGTATGGACAAGTAATCCTCCAAAAAAAGGACAACCTAACGTACCGGTTCCGCAAAACATAGACGGAGGAAGCGTATCCCCTGCTCCTAAAACACCGTCGAAGCCAGCACCATCGAAATCAGAACCTCCAATGGGGTCTATTAAAGGCGGGGTATGGACCAGTACACCACCTAAATCAGGTGAAAAAGGAGTACCAGTTCCAGTTCCAGTAGACGAAGCTGATATGGAAGAAGGTAATGCATTTGGCGGCGCAGTTGCAAAAGCCAAAGCTGACGGTGTGCAACCTGGCGAAACTATTAAGGTAGGTGGCAAAACTTATCCTGTTAAAGAAGGTGAAGAACTATTACAAATGCTTCGCATTGCTGGCATTAAAATATTAGAAGACACCCAATTAGATGAATGCGGTATGAGTGCAATGGGCAACGGCATGATGGGACAACATGAACAAGAAGGTCGAATGAATGTCAGTACCAATATGAGCAGCGATGGTACTAAGAGTGTCACTATTACTGCTGACGGAAATTCTGCAACAGAACTAATGCAAATGTTAAAATTAGCAGGTATGGGCGGAAATCACGAAGCTGATCGGACCGAACCAGAAGGTGTACTGGTTGTTAGTACAGACGACGATGAAGAAGTTGAGGAAAATTTAGAAGTTCGTGCAAACCCAGCTGGGGCATCTAGTATTGAACAGGCAAAAAAAATTGGCGCCCAATTCCCACAACAAAATGGAAAAGAACCTAATCTAGCATATAAAATAGGCGAAGAAGACGTCGAGGAAAATTTAAAAGTAGTTCCAAATCCAAGCACTGCTAGCAGTGCAGATCAAGCCAAAAAATTAGGGTCAATGATGCCTGCTCCAGCTGGAGAAAAAGATCCTATCGCTACTAAAGAAAATTTAAAAGTAGTTCCAAATCCAAGCACTGCTACCAGTGTAGATCAAGCCAAAAAATTAGGTTCAATGATGCCTGCTCCTCCTGGAGAAAAAGATCCTATAGCTACTAAAGAAGCCAAGGACGAACGTTATCATGCAAGCACTACTCCAGACGAACATGTTATGCCCGTGCAGGCACAAACAAAAGGCGGAGATGGGGATGTGGCTGGTAAAGAAAAGAAAATGACTCCCCATGGTTATCAATTTGGTGACAATCCTCAAGCTATGAAAGAAAGCATGAGTTTAAAGTTGATTAAAGAATACGAAACTATTAAGGTAAAAAAATGAAAATACGTGATGTCATCATCGAACAAAATATTATTAAACTAGGAGATAGTTTTGATATTGAGTTAGGCAATTTAGTAATTGAAACTGGTATTGTTGGTTTCATGCCAGATGGCGTCATTGTAGAAGCTGATGAAAAAGCTATGGCACTATTAAATGTTAGTGGAGCATTATTTGAATCAGTTAATTTAAATGAGGCAAATTATTATAATCCCATGGACTATGAAAGAGATCAACAACGCCAAATGGATCTGAGCAAACGTGAATTTAAACGTCAAGAACTTCAACATGAGCTAGGCCACGAAGATGATCCCGACTTTGAACGCAAACTTCGCCAACAACAAATGGATAGAGATCGCGGGCCTTGGTACATTAAGATTGATGGAAAAATTTATTCGCAAAAAGGCCAGCCTAAAGTTTTTGATTGGAAGAACGGAGCCAATAATTACGCTTTAGCTATTATAAAAAATCGACCAGAATTACAGGGAAAAATACTTTTAACAAAAAATCCTGCTGATGATAAAACTGACATCGAAGAAAGTAGAATGGCCGAAGTAGATATGATTTTCAGAGATCTAGCATCAGGAGATAAAGACATTTATCAAGTGTTAACTAATCCCCAAGGTGCAGAAGAAGCATATGTATCGGAAAAATTGCAAGATATGTACGATAATGCTTCGATAGATTTTAGACTACACCCGGATGATGACTTTGAACAAATTATTGATATAATTGCTGATCAATTGGCAGAAGAATACTTAACCGATGACCCTGATCAAGTTTATAATGAGGCAAAATATCAGGGTCGTGAAGTGTCGTTGGGTAAGCCCATGCAAGGCGATGTTAAAAAATCTAAAGTATATGTTCGCGGTCCGAAAGGGAATGTCGTTAAGGTAAACTTTGGCGATAAAAAGATGAAAATTAAAAAATCTAATCCTAAACGCCGTAAGAGCTTTAGAGCCAGACATAACTGCGCTAACCCAGGGCCGAGATGGAAAGCACGTTATTGGTCTTGCAGGGCTTGGTAAATGAAAATAAAAGATATAATCTTAGAAGACAAAGAGGGAAAACTTCCTTCGCGACTCCAACAAGCAACAGTGGGTCTCGATAAATTTCGAGATGAGAAGTTTGCTGACAGAGTATATGAGTTAAATCGTGTTATGATGGCTGTGGCCGCAGCCGACGGAATCGACCCACTGGCACCCACAGTTGATTCAGAATCTTGGGCAGGCAGAAATAATTTAGCTTTTCCGTATACCCCAGAAGAACAAAGGATGTTAGTACATGCGTTTGATGCAGTGGGCAGTCATTACCAAGATTTAAACAATGGCGATTTGAAAAGTCAAGAATTAAAAAGCACTAATAAAGTAAGTCCCGTAGCTAAACCAAAGAAAAATAAATTTGGTGTATAATGGATCCGCTTCAAGAATTAAAACTTCTAGCTGGTATAACTAACAGACCAAATTGGACCGCATATCAAGGTTATCCCGGCAGTAACATCAGCGTCACGGGAAATGAAAAAGCCCAGCTGATGCATAAACATGACATCAAACCGGGCACCGATGCTTGGTTTAAACTTTGGTTCAGTAAGCCTTATCTTACTGGCGAAAAACCTATCTAAGACTTTGGCTTAATGCCCAAATATTGATACCAACTCTCGTGTCGCACTTGTACAGACCGTTCCTTCCATTTTTTAATTAATTGGAAGTGATCTGGCTTATATGGTGTGCGTAGTGGTTTAATCAGCTTGTGTCCTTTTTTGTGATTACAATTTTTACAGGCTGTTACACTGTTTTCCCAGGTAGTCTTACCTCCTTGAGCACGTGGGATTACGTGATCCAGAGTAAGTTCTTTATGCTCGAAAACTTCGCCACAGTACTGGCATTGGTACATATCTCGCAAGAACATGTTACTACGGGAAAACTTCGCTGACTTTTTAAAGTGGAAGTATTCTTTGGTAACTGCAACACAGGGCACATTCATGCTGAAATTTTCACTACGAATTACCCAGTTTTCATATTCTTCAACCACAGTGATGCGCTCCAAGAAATATAGTTTGACAGCATGTTGCCAACCGATAACACTTAGAGGTAAAACTGAAATTGGATTGTAATCGCTGTTCAACAGCAGTACGTCAGACATTTTGAACTCACAAAGTTAATACCATAAATATAGTATAACATATTTAATCTATTTTTGCAATCGAAATGTCTAAACCACTAGAATCTGTTCTCGTTAAAAAACCAAATGTTAAACAGTCGTTTACTGAGGAACAGATTCATGAGGTCATTAAATGTGCAGATCCGATAAATGGTCCTCAATATTTTTTAGAAAACTATTTTTATATTCAGCATCCTACCAAAGGAAGATTACGATATCAACCATTTGAGTATCAATCTAGACTAGTAGAAACGTATCATAATTACAGATATTCAATATCATTGATGCCTCGACAGACGGGCAAGTCAACAACAGCCGCGGGATATCTGCTATGGTATGCTATGTTTGTGCCTGACAGCACTGTTCTTGTTGCAGCTCACAAATATACTGGATCTCAGGAAATTATGCAGCGTATCCGATATGCATACGAAAGTGTTCCGGATTATATTCGAGCAGGTGTAACTAGTTATAATAAGGGCAGCATAGATTTTGACAACGGTAGTCGAATAGTAAGTGCTACCACAACAGAAAATACTGGTCGTGGTATGAGTATATCCTTATTGTATTGCGATGAGTTTGCGTTTGTGCGACCCAGTATTGCCAGTGAATTCTGGACGTCGATTAGTCCAACACTGGCAACAGGCGGTAAGTGCATTATAACCAGCACACCAAACAGTGATGAAGATCAGTTTGCACAAATTTGGCGTCAAGCAAATAAACGCATTGACGAATATGGTAATGAAACAGAGTTAGGTGTTAACGGATTTAGGGCATATAGAAGTAAATGGCAAGAGCATCCTGACAGGGATGAAAAATGGGCAGCAGAAATGCGTGCTCAATTAGGAGAAGAACGTTTTCGTCGAGAAATGGAATGCGAATTTATTATTCACGACGAAACACTGATTAACCCTATCTTTTTAACTGAAATGTCGGGAATAGATCCGTTGATTAAACAAGGACAGGTTCGCTGGTATAAAAAACCAGAACAAGGAAATGTTTACATAGTTGCACTAGATCCTAGTTTAGGTACAGGAGGAGACCCTGCTGCTATCCAAGTATTAGAAATGCCCAGCATGAAACAAATAGCAGAATGGCAGCATAATAAAACATCAGTGCAAACACAGGTAAAGATATTATCTGAGATAACAAAGACATTAGCGGAAACTACAAAATCAAATAATGATGTTTATTACAGTGTAGAAAACAATACCCTCGGTGAAGCAGCACTGGTAGCAATTAGCGAATACGGAGAAGAAAATATAAAAGGTATATTTTTAAGTGAGCCAAAAAAAGTAGGATCGAATAGAACTTATAGAAAAGGATTCACAACAACTAATAAATCAAAATTATCTGCTTGTTCTAAATTTAAAAATCTAATAGAAACTCGAAAATTGCACATTGCAAGCAAAGCACTAGTAAGTGAGTTAAAAACTTTTATAGCAGCAGGCAGCGGGTATGCAGCCAAAATAGGAGAAACAGACGATTTAGTAATGTCTATGTTGTTAGCTGTTCGAATGTCAATGTTCTTGCGAGAATTTGATCCCAACTTAGATGAAAAGCTCAAAGATTCCAGCGATGAAATTTTGATGCCCATGCCCTTCATAATGATTTGATAAATATAATACTATGATAGAAATTGAAAAAGTAGCTGAAAACTTATTTGATAAAATTCGCAGTCGATTCGACGCGGTAAACATTGGCGACGAAAATGCCAAAGCTACGTTAGATCCCACAAAGGCTAGGTTTTTTAATTTTGATTATGTCATTAACGACAGAAATTTAGGCAATATTACTATAAGTTTGGTTGATTCAAACAACTTAAAAGTATTCTTTGACAAAGATATCGACAGTGAAATGTCACCAGAAGAAAAAGCAGTATGGTATAACTTTTTAAAGTCATTGAGATTGTTTGCAAAAAGAAATATGTTAAGCTTTGATGTCAGGGATATCGCAAAAAGCGGCCTTAATCTTAGAGATCTGAAACACGCAAATAAAAATGCAGAAATATTAGATAAAGACGATATTAAGGTAACAGAAAGTAAACTTTACGGAACAAGAAGAAGTAGTTACCAGAAACTTGAAAACGTAAAACTAATTGTTCGTCATAGTAAACCTATTGTAGATGAAACTATTCCTGGTGCAAGAAGTCGAAATGTCGAATCGTTCTACATCGAAAATTCCTTGGGAGAACGTTATCGTTGTCCCGAAGGCACTACAATAAATGGCGCACGTGCCTTGGCAAGACATGTCAAAAACGGCGGCCAACTCAATGATGATTTCGGAAAACATATTAATAAAATTTTAAGTGAAATGAATGCACTTAAAACATTTACAAGAAATATGCGCGGCCGAACTTTTGAAGACATAGAAACTACACAAATGGTCAACAGTGCAATAGATCATTATGGTAGATTGCACAGAGACTTGCATTCACTTCGCAGCCAACGTGGATACGACCAATACAAAGCATTATGGCAACCTGAAATTATTGACGAAGATGAAATTGACTTGAACTCACTGAGAGAACGTTTCACAAGAAAAATTTTCGATGATAGACTTATGGATGCTCTACCAGTTGTGTATAAAGCTTATAGCAAATATAAAAATCGTGTCGGAGAAGAATTTGAGTCGTGGGCCAACGAAATGTTGGAAACACTAGAAACTAATCCCATCGATGTTCAAAATAAAAAACATGCTCATAAGGGCCAGGACATCGAGGAAGAAGATGAGAATCCCAGCCCATTTGCAAACCAATTGAGCAATCCACGGGATGATGAAGATCAATTTGATAACGATATCATTGATTCTAATTTAGATAATTTATTGAAAAATAACGGATTTGAATTCAAATTCCAAAACAGTGTTTATTACTTCGAAAGCAAAGAAGAAGTCGAACGAGCAAAAGATATAATCGCAGCTTGGAATCCAGATTTCAAATTTCCCCGCATGGGCGTATACGGGTACGGATACGGAAAATACGGCAGTACCACAGCAGATAGAGAAATTGGCAGTTACAGTAATGGTGTAATGGAAGAGTTGGGAACTAATCTTCTCAAACAATTAGCCGGCATTACCAAATAACTTGAATTCTATCTCTAGTACAGTTATACTTTAATTGTGCTAAACAAAAATTTCACTTTTAGTCTTGACAGACTAAATACAATTGTTATATACTGCAACGGTGCATTATATATCTAGGCACAACAAAGACCATCTTAAATTTATAGGAGAACATTATGGCAACATCTTTAGCAGAAATTCGTGCAAAACTTCAAGCACAAGAAAACAAGGGACAAGGCGGCCAATCAGGCGGTGACAATGGCATTTATGCCCATTGGAATATCCCAGAAGGTACTACAGCTCGTGTACGTTTCCTTCCAGACGCAAATACAAAAAATGATTTTTTCTGGGTCGAACGACTTATGATTAAACTTCCTTTTGCTGGTGTAAAAGGTCAAGTTGATAGCAAGCCCACTTTTGTACAAGTACCATGCGTGGAAATGTGGGGCGAGGCATGTCCGGTCCTTGCAGAAGTTCGTACATGGTTCAAGGACAAGAGCCTTGAAGAAATGGGTCGTAAGTACTGGAAAAAACGCAGTTATATCATGCAAGGATTTGTACACGAAAATCCTCTCACTGATGACAAACCCACAGACAATCCGATTCGTCGATTCATTATCAGTCCTCAGATTTTTAATCTCATTAAAAATGCTTTGATGGATCCTGAGTTGGAAAACTTGCCAACTGACTACGAAGCTGGACTGGATTTCAGTATTAAGAAAACCAGTAAAGGCGGATATGCTGACTACAATACTAGCACTTGGGCACGTAAAGAATCGGCACTGACTTCTGCAGAACTGCAAGCCATTGAAAAATTTGGATTGTACAATCTGAATGACTTTTTGCCTAAAAAGCCATCTGATGCAGAGCTAAAAATCATCAAAGAAATGTTTGAAGCCAGTGTAAACGGTGAACCATTTGATGCTGATAAGTGGAGTGCTTATTACAAACCAGCTGGAATGGCTAGTACAGCTGGCAGCAAACAGTCCGACGACGAATCTACTCCAGTTTCGAAACCTGTGGCAGTATCTCGCCCAGCACCTGTGGCAACACACGACGATCCTCCATTTGAGGTAGACGAACCAGAAGTCACTGCACCAGTCACAGCAGCCAAACCTGCTAGTCAACGTGCCGAAGATATTTTGGCAATGATTCGTAATCGTCAAAAGTAATGAAACTTACAGTTGTACTAGGCGCCTCGGGAGAGGCGTCTTTTGACATCTTACTCAACGATAATAACTTTGTCCGTAAATGGATCAAAGAATTACGTTGGTGCCTAGACAATTGTAATATCAATCAGAACGAAGCATTTGCTAATTTTCAATCAATTGATGATGCAATAAAAGAAGTTATCCAATCTTCGATAATAATTAACAAATATCTTAAAAATTTTATCGAGATAAGATTAAACTTATTAGATCAACCACAGAGTTATTTTAATTATCTGCATCTTAAATTTGAACAACTTAGCGGTGAATTTGAAAAACCATCTCGATTATTTTCTATTGCCAATCAAGAATTAAAAAATGCTATCAGAAATGTAAATTTTTATATTCATAAAATCGAAAAAAAAATTTTTTGGAAAACTCTTTACTTCAGTTTTAATAAAGATCAATATCGTAGAATACCGTTAGACAAAACAGATTACGATAATTTTGAATTTGAAGTAGAACCGGGATCTTTGTATCTGCACTATGCAGAATTAGGAAAAACTTATGTTGACTTATACACAGACGAGTTGCCTATAGATTATGATATGACAAAAAATTTACACTTTTATAGTGGAGAAGCCTCGTTGGCATTTGACGAATTCTCGGTCTCTAAACACAAAGGGTTCATAGATTGGATGACAAAACATAATTTGGATCCATATGATAAAAATCTAGGACACGGAAAAATAGTGTTAGGTAAAGTCTTGAATTTAGAGGATAGTTTAAGTAAAATACGAAAGTATAATTTTATTAAAGAAATACAAATTAAGGAATAATTATGGCAAATAAACCATTTGATTTATCAAAATTTAGAAAAAGTATCACCAAAAGTATCGACGGCATTAGTATGGGATTCAGAGATCCAGATACATGGATTTCGACCAACAACTATGCATTAAATTATCTGATTAGCGGGGATTTTAATAAAGGAATCCCGATGGGTAAAGTTACTGTATTTGCAGGAGAGTCTGGAGCAGGTAAAAGTTTTATTTGTTCTGGAAATCTTGTTAAGAATGCTCAACAACAAGGTATTTACGTTATCCTTATTGACACTGAGAACGCACTTGACGAAGCTTGGCTTCATGCACTGGGTGTCGATACCGCAGAAGATAAACTTCTTAAACTTAACATGGCCATGATCGATGATGTTGCTAAAATGATCAGCGAGTTTGTTAAAGAGTATAAAACACTGCCAGAAGATTCTCGCCCTAAAGTATTATTTGTACTAGACTCACTGGGTATGCTTTTAACACCAACTGATGTTAACCAATTTGAAGCTGGTGATCTAAAAGGAGACATGGGCCGTAAGCCCAAAGCTCTAACAGCATTGGTACGTAACTGTGTAAACATGTTCGGTGATTTAAACTTAGGTCTAGTTTGTACTAATCACACATACGCAAGTCAAGACATGTTTGATCCCGACGATAAGATTAGTGGCGGTCAAGGCTTTATCTACGCAAGTTCTATCGTAGTTGCTATGCGTAAGTTAAAGTTAAAAGAAGACGAAGATGGCAATAAGATTTCAGAAGTCAAAGGTATTCGTGCTGCATGTAAAATTATGAAGACACGATATGCAAAACCTTTCGAAAGTGTTCAAGTTAAGATTCCCTATGAAACTGGGATGAATCCCTACAGCGGATTGGTTGACATGTTTGAAGCAAAGGGGTTGTTGCAAAAAGAAGGCAATAGTCTTAAATATACTCTAGTAGATGGTACTGTTATTAAACAGTTTCGTAAAGCTTGGGAACGAAATGAGGATACTAGCCTTGATCGAGTAATGAAAGATTATATCGAACATCCTCATCGAACTACCACTAAGCACACAGAAATAGATACAGCAGAAGAGTGATATGCAATTTTGTAAGCCAATTGATATAATCATAAATCATGATTGGGATAAAACTATATTGGCAACACAAAAATTGTTATCATTAAAATCAGCTGGGTCTTTGTCTGATTACGGAAAATCGGAACATTATGATTTAAAGTCGTTGGGCACTATTAGTCAACATAAAACTAGCGAATCTTGGTTTAGAGTAGCAAGTCCTATTATTAATAAAACAATGCCTTGGATCGACGACTTACTTAACACAATGGCTGAATTGAAACCCGACGAAGGTGCAATTAGTTATTTGCATGGTGCAGGTGCAGGACACATAGATTTACCTCACCTGCAAACTTCTTTAAATTATATTTTTAAGAATTCAGATTTAGCTGCACATACGTGGGTTGAATATGATAATATTAAAGAAGTATACCCTAGTCAATTAAATACAGCGTGGTTGCTAGATACACAAAAACTACACGGAATAGAAAACAATGGCCATAGGTGGACATTAAGTATACATTTCAATAGTGATTATGATGTAGTTTGTAAATGGTTTGAAGAGCATCCAGGATTAATATTTGAAACAAAGGATAAAGTATGAGTATAGAAGTTGATGTTTTGGTAGAAACGTATCAAACTCTTAAACAATATATAGCACAAAAAGATAGACAAGAAGCCAGTGATAATTTAATGAGTATTCTGGTGGATATGATCGGGGACAACGAATTAAAAGAATTTAGTGGTACAGACAGTTATACCAAGCGTAGTTTTGATGAGTATGCTGGAAATTATGAAGAAGACGATCTCGACGAAGATTACGAAGAATAATGTGGTATAACAAAGTAGTGTCTGACATGGGCAATATTCCCGCCTTCATAAATTATTATGAAGATGAGTTGATACAGGCTAAATTTGAATGTAATATTAAGGGTAACTTAGAAAAAAATGTTTCTTCATTACCCGGTATTACAGAACAAAGGTTTAATCAGTTACAGGAAATTGAAGCAGTACTACAGTATCTTAATCTACAATTAAGAAAAATTAGAAAAAAACATTTTCAAAAATATTTAGAAAATTATCCTCGAGCATTGACCAGCCGAGATGCTGAGAAATATGTAGACGGGGAAGATGAAGTAATCGATTTCGAAACCATTATCAATGAAGTTGCTTTAGTCCGTAACAAATGGTTAGGGCTTATGAAAGGTTTGGAAAGTAAAAACTTTATGCTAGGGCATGTCAGCAGACTCAGAACTGCGGGTATGGAAGATATTACTTTATAAGTAACAGTATGAATATTGTATTAGTAACAGGCGGGTTCGACCCCGTACATTCCGGACATATCGAATATTTTAAAGCTGCTAAATCATTGGGCGACATTTTAATTGTTGGTGTTAACAGCGATGCTTGGTTGCAGAGAAAAAAGGGCCGGGCATTTATGCCATGGGCAGAGCGAGCCGCTATCATTGACAATTTAAAGATGGTAGACTTTGTCTACGAATTCGAAGACAATGATGGATCTAGTATAGATGCAATTTTAAGAGTAAGATCAGTGTACCCCGATGCTAAAATTATTTTTGCTAACGGCGGGGATAGAACTAAAGATAATATTCCAGAAATGGCCTGTCAGGACAATAACTTAGAATTCGTATTCGGCGTAGGTGGCGAAAACAAATTAAATTCTTCAAGCTGGATTCTTGAAGAATGGAAAGCTCCTAAAACATCTCGGGCCTGGGGATATTATAGAATTTTGCATACATGCGGCCCGGGCGTTAAATTAAAAGAACTAACTGTAGCCCCTAAAACTTGCCTTAGTATGCAAAGACACAAACAACGTGCAGAATTTTGGTTTGTGGCGGAAGGGCAAGCATCTGTATATACATTGGATTCTAGTACAGATCATGACCTTAAATGCTCATTAATCGCACATGAAAGCACATTCATAGAACCCAATGAGTGGCACATGTTATGCAATGAGACCGATCAGCCACTTAAGCTAATTGAAATTCAATACGGAGAAAACTGTATTGAAGAAGATATTCAGCGCCAGTAATTTATTTTTTTCCAATTATAACATTAGTTGCTGCTTCATATTTGTGCATTCTAGCTAAACTTGAAGCTGCTCTAGCTTCGGCTATACTGCTTAATAGAGAACTAATTGTTTTTAATAATTTTTTCATTGCCAATTCCTTTGTAAAAATCTGTAGTTGTATTCTTTTATAGCATGTTCAACGTCGGCAGCATTTTTTGGCTGTTTTTGACAAATATAAGCTTCTACATTGTCCTGGTAACTGGTTCTAGCAAAAACTTTGTCTAGCCAATTTAAAATAAACATTTCTTTTTCCTTAAATATTATATCAGTGTTTCTACTGATATTTATGTTGCATTGCAACAAGTTATCTAATATTAGATTTAAAATAAATATAGTATCATGACAAACGACATTAGAAAATTTATAAGCATAGTAGACGAAGATCCAGAAGAACTACGTTCTGAAATCACTAAGCGTGTATCTAAGATACCCGACGAAGATGATTTAACAGATATTTTAAAGTTTACTAATAAGTATGGTATTAAAAAAGATGTAGAAAAATTTACTACATTAAGAAACTATAAAGGCATTGTCAACAATGTATTCTTAGAAGCATTAGCTGGCGCCAATTTAACAGATGCCGAAGTTAAAAAATTCTTAAAAAAATTAAGCACAGACGGTATTCTAGATGAAAAGAAATTATTAACCCCTCGTAAGTTACATAGTTATGCTGAACTTATCGATAGTGAATTTAGAAAAACGTTTGATGCTATCAAAGTGGATATATTTGAAAAAATATCTGGTAAAATCGGCGAAAAAGGCGATGTGGGTAAAGGCGAATATATGTTGGACATTATTAGTCCTGGAGTTAACCGCCGAGGTGCGCCTGGGGATTTAGACATAGATGGGACTAAAATTGAATTAAAAGCTGGTCAAAACGGACGATTGGGGCCAGCTGGTAGTCAAGCCATTGTAGGCAGATTTGCACGTGAATACGCTCCTGTAATTAAAAAAATTGAACCAGGCGCAGAAATACCTACAGACAATGCACAGATAGCAGAAACATTCAACCCAAAATTAAACATGGCATCATTTAGTGCATTTTTTGGAAATGACAGTAAAAAAGTTAAAGCTGCACTAAAAGCAATGTTAGAAATGCACTATCCCAGTGTTAATGTGACTTCGATGGTTAACAAAATTGTAGGACCTAATGGTACTATAAATGGTTCAGAATTAAAAAAAGAAATGCTAAAAACTAGTTTCGAAGTTTATAAAGCTGATAAAGATTTTGATGGCATCATAATTATGGACAGTGCTGTTACTGGATTTTTATATGTAAACAGTGGCGACGACGTGGCTGCAATAGCTGATCAACTCAGTGTAAGTTTTCCAAGTTGGACCGACACACAGAGTAATTGTATGAAAGTTACAATTAGCAGTGGTGCTCTTAAAGCAGCAGGCCAAGCTGCTGGCGTCATTCCAACGGCTAAACCAAAACAATCTAAAGTTAAGGATCCGGCTGCTGTAGCTGACACCACACATGGTGTTACTGGATTACGACCAACTCGGGTCAAGTCAATGGCTAGTCGTGAAATATCTGCACCACGTGCTCGCAGATAATAGTTGACATTAAATCTTAATTATCATATAATTGTTTCATAGGGCCTCTAGCTCATGTTGGTTAGAGCAACGGACTCATAATCCGTTGGTGCCGTGTTCGACTCACGGGGGGCCCACCAAATTTTAAATATGAAAAAACTAATTCAAGACACTGGTGGCTTTCAACTGTATGCAGAATTCAGGCCCATAGAGGCATTGAATAATCAGCAATACGAATTAAAGTTTACAACCAAATGGGCAGACAGTAAAAACCCTGATGAAGAAATGGTTAAAGCACAATTCATTTTAAATGATGAAGCCGCAGACATTCTTTGGAAACTTATAGGAACAAGTTAAATGAGAATCAGCGATTTACCGTACAGTGCAATACCTGACGACAAGCTTATTCCACTGATTTCGATTCGCAAAATTACACCCCTAAATAGTATTGTACTAAATGGCGGCGGCAATGAAGAAATGCTTCGTGTGGCAAAAGATGGATTTTATGTCAGAGGAACTAAAGTTCCGATTGATGACAAAGAAGCAGAAACAGTGTATAATGCTTTTTTGCAGTGGATGAGCTATATGGCGTTGACAAGAAATTATTAAGGCCGTATAATACAAACATTGCCTGGATGGTGAAATAGGTAGACACAAGAGACTTAAAATCTCTCGCTTTAATCGGCGTACCGGTTCGATTCCGGTTCCAGGCACCAAAATTAAAACAAAAGTATAAATAATTTTAAATTAATCAAAAGTAGTTGACAACAAAGACTAAATAAATTACAATAGAAACTGTTATGAAAAACACAAGATCATTATTATCGCAACATTGCATAGCCAAACAGGCAGGCTTTATGCCCACCTATTGGTCTGCGATTAGCCTAAGTAATGATCGTACACCAGAGGTGACCGGGGTCCAGGAGGATCTTGTAGCGTAAAAACAACACTACAAAAAACTCTAAAGGACCCCAGGATTAAAAACCCTGGGGTTTTTGTTTATGTAAAGGAGATTATGAGGAAGATAGATTTAAAACGACGAATGCGTGAGGTAAGGTTTACGACAGAGTACACTCTGACACCTGAACAGCGTAACAAGTTGATTCGGGATAAGTTAGAACGTGCTAGGCTAAACTTTGAAACTCGCAAACGAGTTGACAGTCGAACTTACGCATAATTTTAGCAGTGTAAAAAGGTGGAAACGAGGTCCACGCTAGGCACTATAAACACTGGCAAACGGGCGTACTGAAGCATGAAACCCACGGCGATAACGTGGGGAGTAAGAATCAGGGCAGGGTATCGACCCTGTCATATCCTGCGGTAACGCAGGGTATTCTATAACACACTATCCTTTGGTTCCCGAGCACACGGGCTCGGGCAAGATTAACAAATAGTGTGTTACAGAATACTTTTGGATGAAAATGCAGTGTCTCCCCTGACGAGCCTGCGTCAAACTAGATTTTGACCACCATAAGGCATTGACAAATATATATGTTGAATATATACTTGTAACAGTTAGGAAAAAATATGAAAACAACTTCGACATTTAAACTTAGTAAAACTGTAAAAACAATGTTGGCAACAGGTCGATTCCGATCACAGGAAGATCGTAATGGATTTAAACGTGCAATGATTGATGCACAGGTCAGCGGTGAAATGCAATCTAGAAATTCACAGAAGAGAACTAAGGATAGTGGACAAGAGTAAATAGTTATATTCCCCAGTAGCACAGCGGTAGTTGCAGTTGACTGTTAATCAACGTGTCGGTGGTTCGATCCCACCCTGGGGAGCCAGATTTTGCCCTGGTGACGGAATTGGTATACGTGTTGGTCTTAGAAGCCAAATTTTGGGAGTTCGAGTCTCCCCTGGGGCACCAAGTATAAGTAAAGATATGCGGGGTTCGTATAGTGGTAATACCTTAGCCTTCCAAGCTAAAGCGAGGAGTTCGATTCTCCTACCCCGCTCCATTAACAATTAATTGAAGTAATAATGAAAAATTTAGAATCTCGTAGTTCGTTGGTTGACACTGATAAATGTGTAGAGAATATTGGTAGCAGATTTGATCTGGTTCTAGTAGCCAGTGCAAGAAGTCGTGAGATTTCTAGGCGTAACAAGTCTAGTAATCAACTACAGCACAGGCACCCAAACATCTCTGCTCTATTAGATGTGCAAGAAGATCGTGTGGGACGAGAATACTTGAAAAAAGTTAATTAAATAACCCGGTTTACTCTTTTACGTTATAATAAGAGCGTCCCTGAAACGATAGAACAGGGGGTACACTAGAACTTGACCTTACGGTCCCGCTTACATGGGATACCGAAAACTGTCTAGGGTGAGGTATAACGCCTATCCAAAAGAATAAATGTTATGGACAGAGTAACCGCTCAGTTTAGGGCCTATGTGGTGTGGGTAGCTAAACAATTTTATAAGTGTATAACACACCCTGCCGATAAGACAGGCTCTGTTTGTGAAAATGTTGTATACTTATAAAATTGATGCGGAGTGTTAGAAGAGGTATCTGGCAAGGCTCATAACCTTGAGGTCGGTGGTTCGAGTCCACCCTCCGCTACCACAATTTGGGTCGTTAGCTCAGTTGGTACGAGCGCTTCCTTTACACGGAAGATGTCGGCGGTTCGAGCCCGTCACGACCTACCAGTTTTTCTCGGTATAGTGAAATGGTATCACCCGACGTTTGGGACGTTGAAGCGCAAGTTCGATTCCTGCTACCGAGACCAAGTTTTAATATGGGCTGTTAGTGATAATGGGAGCACGGGGGCTTTGCACGTCTCAGGTAAGAGTTCGATTCTCTTACGGTCCACCAGTTTTAGGATAGTTACAGCAAACTTCACGCTAAACTTTTTGGTTGTCTAGCGACAAAAGCTATCCTGTTATTTTAAATGCACCGATGGCGGAGCGGCCCAACGCAACTGTCTGCAAAACAGTAAAACCGCAGGTTCAAATCCTGCTCGGTGCTCCATGTTTAAAACCCAAGTATTAACTGTACCAATTTAGTTGGGTATTAGACAATAATTGGGTTTTTTGCTATAATAGACACATGTTAAGAAATTAACAAACGTTCTTTAAAAATTTATCCAACATATAAACCGCTGTGAAGCGGTCATTATATGCAAACACATTACTTGCCCGACCGTAAAAGTCGTGGTAAACTACAAGAGAAGTGGGTTCGAATCCCGGGGACTGGCAGTGTGTTTACATATAGTGAATATGCGACTGTGGCGTAATTGGTAGCCGCAACAGACTTAAAATCTGTCGTCTTTAATGATGTACCGGTTCGAGTCCGGTCAGTCGCACCAAACATTGCACGATTCGTCTATCGGTTAGGACGCTGCCCTTTCAAGGCGGAAAGACGAGTTCGATTCTCGTATCGTGTACCAGTTATAGGGGACTGCCCACTACGGCGGACTGTAAATCCGTTCCTCAAGGTAGTGAAGTCAAGGCACGTGGAGCGTTACCATCAGTCCCCACCAAATTTTTGGTCTCGTCATATAGTGGTTATTATACCGGCCTGTCTAGTCGGATATCGGGGTTCGATTCCCCGCGGGATCGCCAAGTTTTGTTAGAGTGTTAGCAAGAGAAATCACGCTGTGCAGTATTCTTCGAAGGTACTGTACAGTAGAAGGTGTGGCCGGGTCGGGACCGGCAATAACATTGCTCGTGCGGAGAGCACACTGGATCTATCCCAAGTAACGTACCGAGTCCCGCTCGAGTTTATTACACGGGTGAATGGTTCCTATAACGATGGGGGAACTACTTTAACAAATTCAATATGTTTTATGGTGAGTTGGATGAGTTGGCTTAAATCACTTTCCTGCTAAGAAAGAGACTTGGCAAAAACCAGGTCCGTGGGTTCGAATCCCACACTCACCACCAATTAATTATGATACGATTTTTAATTACAATAATTTTATTATATGCTAGTTCTGTTAATGCTTGTGTTGGGTATGTTGTGGCCTTTCGTGGTCAGAATGACGTATTCGATCAACCTGCATTAGAGAAATATGCAAATCATTTAAGTTATTGCTATAGAGTATTTGGATGGTATCAATCTAAAGATGCAGTTCTGTTTATAAACAGCATAGATGAAAATTATCGGTTATACGGTTTTAGCAAAGGTGCTGAAACAATTAGTAAACTGTTAAAAAATTCTTCTATTAGAAAACCTGAATACGTTTTAACTATTGGCGCTTTTAGAACCACTGACGTT
>Ga0049081_10000074_pt1 | contig 35924 bp, 45 predicted proteins | sample GreLakmeER78MSRF_FD_66717 | JGI IMG/M metagenome (GOLD analysis project Ga0049081, IMG submission 66717) | Freshwater lentic microbial communities from great Laurentian Lakes, MI, USA - Great Lakes metaG ER78MSRF | ecosystem: Environmental > Aquatic > Freshwater > Lake | place: Great Lakes...
ATATTGAAAAACAATACCTATCAGAGAAGAAACAGTTTGAGAAACTATTAAAACAAAAAGAGATGTGGTTAACAAAAATTCAACATTCAAATTGGAAAAATATTGAAATTCCAGATACCATTGAGGAGGATTACAGAGTTTCAAAAGATGATTATGATTATAAATTTAAATCAGATCGCTATGATGTATTAGAATCTCAACTAGAAACGAGTATTCGACTAGAAGAAAAAATTAATCAATACGTAGAACAATTAGAGGTTTATAAATCAGTAAGCATCTATAAAGACAGTGATAAGCATTATGATAAATGGTTAAAGAAAAAGGAGAAATTTATTCAAGCCAAACCAAAGTGTGATGTAAGCGAAGAATGGATTCAACAAACACGTAATAATTATGAAGAATGGGTAATAAAAAACAATGAAAATAATTACCCCGGCATTACGGTATTAAATAAGGAAAAAGAAGATCTATTCAAAGATGTTCCTTCAAAGCCTTTAAATGCCCCTCGTCCAAAAAAATTATTAGAAGATTATTATTTATCATATGATTCGATGGAATATGATTCTATACTAAATGAATATTCTCAACATATTAAAATTAAAAGAGAACCTCAATCAACACTAGATCAATATAATGAATGGTGTAATAAGTACAGTAAATGGAAGAAAAGTTACCCTATAATTGATGTATGGACAGATAAAATTAAAGATGAAACACTAAAAAAGTTACAGCAGACGAATGAAAAGATTCAACAAAACAAAAAGCGCAGCGAAGAATTGGATCAGTATAAGAAGGACTTGGAGGGTATTGATAAAGATATGGAAATGTTAAAAGATTTAAACTTTAATCCAAAATGTAAATCCTGTCAAATAAACCCCTTTAACTTAAAGAAGCAACAATTGGAGGAACGCCAGACGTCTCTCCAAGAGTATTGCCAAAAGATGACAGAGTACATAGATAAGATAAAACCAGTTAATTCTCTTGTAGCGTTAGAAGAAAAGAAGCTCAATTATGAAATACAACTTCAACAATACAAAGAATATTTATTTGAAAAAGAATATTATGAAAAAGAGAATACCTATTGGGTAGAATGTCATCAACAAATTCAACAATTTAATGAATGGACTATACAATACAATCAATTAAAAGAAAAGTTAAAAGAGCTTGAAGATAAAAAGCTTCATTATGATTGGAAGAAATATGAAGAATGGCAGCATTCTTATGAAACATTTTCTAAGACTTATGAAAAAGTTCAAGCATACGAGAGTGAAAAGGAATATTGGGATAAAACAATGAATGAACTTAATACCCATGAAGAATTGATTGAATTATATAAGGTATGGAAATCAGAAGAGTGTATTGTAGAAGAAAAACTCGAACAATTTAAGAAGTCTATTGAAAAACAACAGCTTCAAACGGATTATCAAAGTATTCTGACCGAGTTTAATAAAGTAAAGGATAACTTAGATGAATTAAAAGAATTAAAAAAGATAAAAGATTCATTCAAAGCATATGAATCAATGTATGCTATTTATAAAGTAAATGAACTAACGCTACAATTGGATCCTCAAAAAGACAAGACGGATAAACTATATGAGACTTATCTAAAAAACAAACAGCAAGAAGAAATCAATGATTCTCATAACAAGCAGATTAAATTTTATCAAGAAATATGTGATAAAATAACCATACGTATTGAATCGATTAAAGACTTAGAAATAAATTTTATGGGAGATAAAACAAATACAGATGGGTATAAAGAATGGATTTATAAAAACAAGGTGATTCCGCTATTAAATAAAGAGATGAATATGTTTCTAAGTTTATTTGAAGAATTTAGATTTAAGATGATTTATGAGAAAAAGCAATTCTTATATATGCTCGAAGATCGTGGCAATGAACCAACACTCGATAAAGCAAGTGGTTATCAAAATTTTATTATTTCATTAGCATTTCGTTTGGCACTTACACGTATTGGTGCGATTGGACAACAATTGAAGCATCTATTTATAGACGAAGGGTTTACAGCATGTGATTCATCAAATATCGAAAAAGTTCCAATGCTATTAAAAAGCATTCTTGAATATGGTAAATATCACAGCATATTGATTATGTCTCATATGGATTCTGTGAGGGAATGTACAAATAAGATGATTCATATTGAACGAAAGGATCCATTTTCATATATACGTTATGGGCAAGAATATCCAAAAATAATGGATCAATTAAAAATAAAAAAGGCAAAAGCATAACAAATAACAAGCATATCAAATTACATTAAAATTCTACGAGGGCATAAGTATGGATCAATTACACCAATATCGGTTTCAAACATCAAACCTTGATTGTGAATACGGGGAGGATAATAAGCTTCGCCACGAAGATCGTAGCTCATATTGCGTGTAGGACAATCAAAGCGTGAACCAACAAAAGTTTCAATATGTATAGTTACTGTTAATAATAATATTACGAAACAAATCATCCATAGAAAATTATGCCACATATAAGTTTATTTAATGTAACAAAAAAGTTTAAACATTTTATAATTTTATATTAATTATGGATAAGCAAATTATTGAAAATTGTAAATCGTATATTGAATATGATTTAATAGATGATTTAAAAATGTATGTAAACAATATTTTAGAATTAAATGTAAAAGATTATAGACTTCCGGTTGAATATATGTATCAACAAATATACTTACATGCGTGTTTAAAAAAAAAGCATGAAATAGCTGAATGGATTCAAAGTTTATTTAGTAAAATATTCAATGAAGTTCAACAAACAGCTCTTCGACAAATGTTTCCATATGGAAAATATTTATTATCAAAATAGTAAAGTTTTATTTTTATTACATACTAATGAAGAAGATACGAAAATCGGGTAATTGGTATCACAAGAGAGAACATGGGAATCTACTTTACATAAATTTTACAATGTTTAAATACCATATCAAAAAAATTGAAATATCGTAAGAAAAAGAATTACTATCCGCTCTGCTTCTGCTATCTCTATCCCCCAGTGAACCAGTTTTTCTGAAACATCACCATGGCTTCCACGGAGTGCTGCCCCCATTGCCGCCCCTCAGGCTCTAAGAACCTGGTGGAGACACAGATGGAGATCCCTGAAGAGAAGCTGGTTGACTACACCGAGTATCGCTGGTCGATGTACGACGGAGAGAAGTTTAACCGAGTGATCAAGGATACCTACAACGAGCCGATTCCAGACGAGTACCTAGATGATATCATTTCCTTTGGGAATGCGATGGTTATCTGGGAAGATGCTTTTGGTTGCCAGATTGCCTATCTTCGTGCTCATGAGATCAGCTTCAAGTATGTGATTAATAGCATCCTCTATCACTACAAGCGTACTCGTACCACTCCTCAGAAGGTATGTATACTTGAAGGCATCTATTATAATCCATTTGACCGTGTGATTCGTGTTGTGTTCGGTAGCTAAAAAACCCAAAAATATAAATAGTTTTTATTAACAAAAAACAAAATTTTAGCATTTCGTCACCAGCCTCATTTTGTACTTTGTGGATAGATATGTACCTTACCACGTTTTGTCATTTCATCTAATTATTTTTGTAAAAAATACCTTTAAATAAAAATTGATTAAAAGAGTGTATCATAATATTAATAAGTAAATGGAATTTAGAGATATATCTCATGAGCTAAATAAATTATTGTCAAAAGATATTCGACAGGCGAATGGCATATTTTTTACACCAACGAAGGCACGTAAAATTATTTTAAATAAAATAAAAGAATACTCGTTTATACCCAGAACAATTTTAGAGCCTTCATTTGGTTCAGGTGAATTTATTCAAGATATAATCGATGAATATCCATTAGCAATTATAAATGGGGTTGAATATAATAAAGAAATATTTGATAAAGTTTATAATAATATTAAAAACAAAAATATAAATTTAATCAACGATGATTTTCTAAATTATAAAAGCGAACCCGTCGATTTAATTATTGGAAATCCGCCATATTTTGTTACTAAACAGAAAAATATAAAATGTATGACGGGTCGTGGAAATATATTTGTACAATTTATTTATAAATGTTTAACAGAACATTTAAACCCAGATGGTATCTTAGCATTTGTATTGCCAACGTCTCTGTATAATTGTAGCTATTATGAACCATGTCGCAAATATATTCAAAAAAATAATACGATTCTTCATATGGAAAATATCCAAGTAGATTATTATGATACAAAACAAGATACAATGATTCTAATTTTAAAAAATAAAAAATGTAATTTAGAAGATCCTCCATATATTGTTTCTTATCAAAATAGAGTCTATTTATCACCTTATTATAAAGAAATTAAAGAGTTATTAGTAGGAACAACAACATTAAAAGAGTTGGGTTTTCAAGTTAAAACAGGGGAGGTAGTATGGAATCAGCATAAAGAAAAATTAAGTAATGATTCTGTAAATGGAACCCTATTAATTTATAGCACGAATATCAGTTCTAGAAAACTGGAATTAAATATTTTTAAAGAATCAAGTGAAAAAAAACAATATATTGAAAACTATAATGGAGTTCCAATAACTAGTCCAGCATTTTTAGTTACAAGAGGATATGGTAATTGTTATAAATTCGAATATATTTATATAGATAATTATAAATTTTACGCAGAAAATCATATAAATGTGATTACTCCGTTGACATCTGATGCGATAAAATCGATAAAACGTGTGAATGATTCATTTGAAGATCCTAGAATGAAAAAATTTATTAAAATGTTTATAGGTAATGGTGCTTTATCTAAAACAGAATTAGAAGAAATTGTACCTATTTTTTAGAGAGTCTATTTTTAATAGAAATTTGCCAAGCAGGAAGTAGGATACCTTTATGGTTTCTCCAACGAAGTAGTAGATGATAATTACAAGTTATCGATTTCAGAATAATTGTATTATTATTTTTGATACCTTCATTTTCAATAAGAACTAGATCATCTTCTACGAATTGATCAATATTAAAGTCATTTAAATCCCATAGCATATAGTATTTGTTTTTTTGGCTTGTTAAAAATTTGTCTGTAAGTTTATCCAAGTGAATATGAGAGCTAAATTGTGTTAGATATTGATGAATCGATTGATTAACAATACTGTGTTTTTCTTTTTTAAATTGTTCTTCACGATTGTAAAGCATTCTGAAAAAAGGATGAGCATCATAGTTTGTTCCATAAATATATTTTAGATAGGTTAGCTTATCTGGTTTCAATGATTCGAGTATAGGATCTAATTTAATATATTCAGATAAATAGTTATCATAATAAAATTCAGAATAGTTGGTATCAATAAAGTCAGATTTAGTAGAAAGAGATAGAAATTGGGGTAATTTATCAATTCGACTACAATTATGTTTAAATTCGATATATTTCTCGTCAACGAGTAGATCATCTTTAAAGTATTTTGCTGAAAAGTCATAGTGATAGCTGCGCCCTCCTTTTTGAGATATTTCAAAGCGATCATATTGAGAATTATTGATGGTTTGAATAGCGTTTTTCCATTTATCATGAAGATTTTTCCATTGAGTACCATAGATAGGGTTTTCCATATATGTTTCCGATAGTTCAAATATTTTTGAAAGAATTTCTTCACGATTTTTATTGTTATTATCATTATTAGCCCTACCTTTTGCCTTTGACGTAAGTAACAGTATATCAGAAACATCAAACATTTTAAAATTAGAAGGTTTAATAGACTGTTTTATAAGCTTTTGGAAAGACATTATGATTTATAATCAATAATTAATATATTCGTCAATTTTTTTTATAATCCAACACTTGTACGTCCACCGTGTGCTACATTCATATGGTTTAATGATTCTTCGCGAACACAATCGAAGCATTTTGTAGGATAACGATATTCAGGACTTTGTTGAAATAAAGGCATTTTGTGTTGACAAACAGGTACCACAGTAGCATTTTTATTCTTAACATTTGTTGAAATAAAATAACTTATTAATATAAATAAAACAAAAAAGCTGATTATAGTAGAAAGTGTACAATAGTTGATAGGCATCTCTAATTTATATATCAGAGATGAATTTAATAATAACATAAGTTTATTTAGATTTTTTTTTAGAAATACATTCAACCACTTGAGATGGTGTAATTAAACCACAGCAACCACAACATACACCACATGTTGTAATTGTTTTAATTGTTAATCCACAAAGTCCACACCATTGGACAGTATTAAAAATGTGTTTATCATTTGATGACATATTTTGATAAAATTGGTCTCCAGTTTCATCCTCATCATATAAAACGGCAGGTGCCTTAAGTTTTCCACAACAGCCACAGCAACATGCGCACGTTGTAGCTGAAATTGATCCACATATAAGTCCTTTAATCCATTTTCCAATAACTTCGAATCTAGAAAATGTTTTTACGTGTTGTAGTGGTTCTGATGCCATTGGAAATAATTTTAAAAAAAGTAAGATGTCATTTTTTATTATAATATAAAAAATTGATGATTCATGTTTTAATATTAAACATTACAATGAATAAGGTATGGTATAATCATACAAGGTGTTCATCGTCTGATATAATAGCTCCATTATATGATTCAGAAGAGTATTCAGAGGAATATTCCGACGATGAAACGATTGTTTTATTAAAAAATATAAAAATTTCAAAAAATGAAACAGAGCAAAATGACACTATAATTGATTTAATTGATTCAAATAACATAATTAATGAATTATTTGAATTGCTTAACGGGGTTTTAGATAATCCAGAAGATAAAAACTTCCAAACAAAATTTAAGTCACTTATTATGAATCGACATCTAAATGATATTATGACTTGTTTAATAAACCATTCTTATCCCCGTACTAAAGAGATTCTTTCAAAATCATATCAAGTATTTGAAGAGATATATTTTCCAAATAAATAAAATTAATTAATTATTTATTCCAAGAGCTAACTAGATCCACAATATTTTTCAATATAATATTTTTTTCATTATAGTTTAATTGAGATTTATAATATTCTTTTAGGATTAGTTTATGTTCTTCTTTTGTTAATGGGCGTTTAATAACTTTATCAATTTGCGCCCAAAGTTTAATAAGGCTTTTAACACCACTATTCTCGTATACACATTCATCCATATAACTATCAATATTATTAGTTAATTCGTTCATTACAATTGAAATTTCTTCATTATTTAGCTTTCTTTGAATAATATAAAGTTCTAAATGGGATAAATCGAAAGTAACTGTGTATTGTAGGTTAGAATTCATTAATATAATTTATGTTTGTTTAAGTTTTAAATAGATGATAAAAAAGGAGTTAAGTATAATATAATATTATTTTTACAATATGGAAAAAGCATTTATAGTAGTTCAAGAAATTGGATATGATTCATATCGTACTATTCTAGCAGTATTTTCAAATCGAAATGATGCCGAGAGTGTAGTTAAAATACTTGAAAGTGAACAAGAAAAAAATCAAAATATTAGAAGATGTAGCGAGCTTTTAGAGCCTTTTGAGATTTTTTACTATGTAGAAGAGCGTTACTATCATACAACTTTGGAATCATTTTGTACTGAATCCGCAAAAAATGAAAATAAAAGAATACACGATTCTTGGGGAAAATAGTTTTAATATGATATAAAGATTCATGTAAATAATTTAATACAATGAATGATACAGAAGATATTGATGAGGATATGAGACAAAAAAAAATGTATGAAAGATTAAATAGATTTAGACCACTTAATCCTCCTTTAGAAAACAAGATTAATGTAAATAAAGAAAATATAGAAACAGTATGTAAAAGTTTTGTATCTGAAATGGAAAAAGTGTGGGCAGAAGAAGAGTATCGTGTAGAAGAATCAATAAAACAATACAGAGATGAATTACATAAAGCACATAATCGAACAAAAAGTGTTTACAAAGAATTATTTCAACAAATGATTTCTAAAGTAAATGATGATGATTCAACGTATCTGATTGAAGGAATATTATTAATGTTTAAATATCCAGAATATGCTTCTAAATTTGGTGAATCCATACGTTTTCTAATACAGTCGATAAATGAAGGGAAAAGACCTATATTGGTTCATGATACAGCACAATATGTTTACGGTACAAAGCCCTTATATTTTGATTTTTGGGATGAGTAATATGTTTTAAACATATCTTTATTTTTATATTTAAATGGATGCCCATCAAATCATACCCTATTTATATTTAGGTTCTCGTGATTATACGATAGAAGATTTGTACAAACTGAATATAGATGTAGCAATATGTATGGCACCAGAGGATCAAGTAGAGGCACTCGAAGATGATAAAATTAAATTTTTAAGATTTCCTGTGACATTTCAACAATCGGATATAATTTCCAAGAAGAATATGTTAGAGGCAGTAGCTACATGTAATAAATTAATAGATGAAAAGCAAAATATTTATTTATATTGTGTTGCTGGATACAATCGCAGTGCCGCTATAGCTGTTTTAATAATTGAAAAACAATTAAAAATGACTCGTGATAATGCGATCGAATTTATTGATAAAATTCATTCAATCGAACCAAAAAAACATTTATTATTAATTAATACACCTGATAAAGAAGAAATAAAACCAAAAATATGTATGGAAGAGGTACCAATATATTATTCTATATGTAGATCATGGAGTGATGGCGAAGATCATGATCCAGAGGAGGAAAATGGAATGTATAATTTTAAATATTTTAAAGTATATGAAGATAAATTAACTACAATTATATGTTCAGAGGATGCGATCATAATGGAGTGTAATAATAATGAAGATATCGAGTATGATAAAATAGTATCATATATGCCAATTAAAATAGCGATTGAAAAAGTATTGAAAGATTTAAGTTATATAAAAGAAAATACGTTACAAAATATAAATATACGAAAACATAGTTTAAATTTTATAAAAAATAACGAGTAAATACTGATACAATATAAGAGTCTTTTAATTTAAAAAACATATAAAAATGATTATATTATAGTAAGTATAATAATGGATATGAATATTTTAGGTGATGAAATTGGAAGGGGTGGGTATGGGCGCATATATGAAATTACAAATAATAAAAACTTATGTGCTAAGGTAAGTGATAAAAAAATGGAAGGATGTCGTAAATGGAGTAATGAATTTAATAAAATAAAAAGTATTATGTTAAAGATCAAAGATGATACATTTTATAAAAGACTTAAAATGGTAAAAATTATTACACCATTAGAGTTTAAAGAGACAGATGGGTTATGTATGATGATAATGCCAAAAATATATAGACCAGATGATATTAGATATAGTAAAAGTATTCAAAGTCGTAAATATAATTCGGCTCCAAGTATTTTACAAACAAATGGTAAAACAAAATATACAATACAAGCTCAATTGGGGATCACATATGGACGAATGATTTTCAAAGGACGAGGAGAATTTATAGGTCTTAAAGAGATAAAAGAGTTTGTATCGAATGAGGATTTGAAAGTAGCGTCATATGAACTCGGTATGATAATGGGATTAATTCATTTTGTTGGTAATAACGATGCTTATGATATAGAGGTCTACTTAGGAAAAGATTATATGTCAAAGAAGGTAAGATTTTATATAGCAGATTTTGATATGTCTGAAGAGATAAAAGAGTTTGATGATTCAACAATTGAAAGAATGACATGGTCAATTGATGCTGTTCCTTATTTCCCAACCAAAAGTAGCGATCCTGTATTATTCGAATTATTTAAAAAGGGGTATAGTATTATCGCAAAAAATCCAGTAATTGTGGAAAAGGTTTTTGAAAAATATGGTTAGTTTATTTTTATACAATTTATTTTACAAATGAAACATTATCTATTAAGAATATAGAATGGAAAAATATAGAATTTTAAACTATTTTGCGATAATAAGTTTAGTTATTTTATTAATAATATATAAATTTTATCGTCAATGTAAAAATCGTGTTTTCAGTATGGTTATGAAGTACGCGCCTACTTCAAAGAAGATTTTAGATTTAGGATGTGGAGCATGTTGTATAAGTAAACAATTACAATTAAGTGGAAGAGAAGTTACGCCAATGGATGTAGTTGATAAAGGAGTTTGTTTAAAACCTGAATTGTTTGATGGTATGAAAATTCCATATGCTGATAAGGTGTTTGACTTAGGTATATGTTCTTATGTATTACACCATACAGACAATCAAGAGCTATTATTGAAAGAATTACAAAGAGTTTGTAAAAAGATTCTTTTAATCGAAAATACACCCTCAAATAAAGTAGAATGGGAGTATGCTTTTAAACATGCTAAATCAGAATGGGGTAAATGTGAAAAATGTTTTAAAGATGATGCGACATGGATGGAAGAATTTAACAAATTAGGAATAAAAGTGGTAGCAAAAGAAACTATGAGCAAATGGGTATGTCCTTTTAGTGATCAGCCCTTTTTTTATCCAGTTACAAGCACAGTATTTATATTAGAATAAGTAAAAATCGTTTATTTTTCCTATTTTTAATCAAAAAGGATTAAAAGTGTTCGCGCTACCTAAATCGAATCGTTTATTTTCACCAAATATAATTGAAAGTGTATATTTCGTAAAAGTAATAATGTCCCATAACAACGTTGTTATGGGACATTATTAAAAACAGTGAAAATAAACGGAAGATTATATCTGGTAAATATAAACGATTCGCATTCGACGGCGCAAACTCTTGAAAATCGTTTATTTTTCCTCGTTTTATTCTTTTTTAGTTTTTTACACTATTGAAACTTTAAAATGGACGATTTTTGTTTTTACAAAGTAGGATATTCACGAGAACAGTATCTGAATACTTGTTTTTGATAGACATACCATACCCACTTAAAAAATAATTTACTATAAAGCATTAATGGATGTGCTTACAATAAAGAAAAGAAACAGGAAGAGGTGTCAGCACGAGGGATGTACCAAGTCCGCCGCAGGGAAGACGGGGCTGTGTAAAGGGCATGGGGGCGGGGAGAGGTGTCAGCACGCGGGATGTACCAAGTCCGCTCGAGATAAGATGGGGCGGTGTGTAGAGCATGGGGGCGGGGAGAGGTGTCAGCACGAGGGATGTACCAAGTCCGCCCAAGGGAAGGGGCTGTGTAAAGAGCATGGGGGCGGAAAGAGGTGTCAGCACGAGGGATGTACCAAGTCCGCCCAAGGGAAGACGGGGCGGTGTGTAGAGCATGGGGGCGGGGAGAGGTGTCAGCACGAGGGATGTACCAAGTCCGCCATAGGGAAGACGGTGCTGTGTATAGAGCATGGGGGCGGAGAGAGGTGTCCTCATTGTAAAGATTGGACTGACTCACGCAGTGGTTGTAAAAAATACGATGGATACTGTGCTACTTGCTTTAAGCATGTGTTTCCTACGGACCCCCGTTCTAAAATATTGCGTGAAAAATCACACGAAACAGCGGTTCGCAATTACCTATTTGAACACAAAATAGGATTTATCCATGACAAATCGATATACACCGCAAACTGCGATTGTTCTCATAGGCGGCGCATAGATTTCCGTATATTGATAGCCAACACCATATTAGCAGTTGAAGTGGATGAAAATCAGCATTCATCTTACGATAAACAAGAAGAAGAAATCCGCTATGATGACCTATACATGGTGTTTAGCGGGAAATGGATATTTATACGATTTAATCCAGATGGATATAAAGACCATAAAGGAAATCGTAAGAACTATACATTAAAATCACGACTTCCTGTTCTTCTTCAAGAGATTGAAAAGCATATCATACGCATAGAAAAAGAAGAAAATAAGGATTATCTTGAAATATACAAACTTTACTACGATGGATATAAAGACTGAGTTGTTATTCAAATGGATAAAATGTGCTACTAAAAATCGTCCATTTTAAAGTTTCAATAGTTTAATAATTTTTCTATATTATTATTTACAAAAATAAACGTTTTTATGTTTAAATTTTTTATTAAAAATTGACAAGCGTAATTAAAAAGTCAAAGCATACAACATTGTTATATAAAATGGACACCTTACAGATTCATACACTTACTTTAATTAATCTGGGAGTTTCGCTTCTGATGGTTTGTATATCCCACTTAAAACTAATGGACAAGGTGGAGCGCCTTGAAAAACAAATTGAAAATCTTGCTATTAAAACTCCATCTTGCTCAATGCCCCTTCCAGTGTAACCCCTTTTGTAAATATAGTTTAAAAATTATTATTAACATGTTTCATAATTATTTTAACGTTAATCTTCTATTTTTCCAGTAAAACAAAACACTTTATCAAATATATGAGGTATATTTAAAGTTAATGGCTTATCTATATCGTGCTGAATAACCGAACATGGTATATGTGAAAATTTTCCATCTGGAAATTGTAGTTTTGTATAATTATATATACTCACTTCCATAATTTTTTTTATAGTTTTATAAAATTTAGTATCATTTACTTTAATAAGTTTTAAAGATTTATTTATTGTTTCAATAAATTCATTTGTTCTTTTATTAAGAGCATAATCCTTATCAGTTATTTCCCATAATCCATTATTACCTAATGTATAACATATCTTACTTTGTAAACTCGTTATAAAAATATTTTTATATTTTTCACTACTATTATATAATTTTATACTCTCTGATATAATATCTTGTGTAGAATGACTTGTACTTAAATGAGATAAAACTTGTTGAAAATCAAAATTAATATCTTCTATTTTACTTATAAATGAATATATATCATTTGGTTTATTTGATTTTTCAATACATAAACTTTCATGACGTAAACAGTTTCCTTTTGTTGTAAATTCTTTAAGACATATACGACATTTAAACTCTGTAACCTTTACTTTATTTTCCTTAATAATATGTATACTTTGTATATGTCTTTCCATGTTATTATTTCGACGTGTAGTATATTTACAATGTGGACATTGATGAGGCATCTATGTTTATTACATGTTAAGAGAAAAATAACGAGTAATATAACACACCTTTATATTTCATATTTATGATTTTATATTTTAAAATTAAATTTATATCTATCATCCTTATTTAACTTTGTTCTATCTCCTAAAAATTTAAAATATCTTTCCGATAATTTATATTCTTGCGGTTTTTTATCTTTTAATACTTCTAATCTTACTTTCATTATCATTCCTACTTGCCAAATTCTTTTATGAGTATACATTTTATTTTTATAAAGCTTCTCAAGATTCTTAATTGTGTTTTTTACATCATCTAGTGTTTTATATTTAATATGAATTGTATCCTCTGGATTTTTATCAATATACACATCAAATGATGTTTTAGGATTGTTTGGATTATATAAAAATGTATTCGGTTTAGTCATCTTATCTATATATGCTATAACACTTTTTATATTTTTTTCCAAAAATTATTTAACATACCCAAAATACGATAACAACGTTTCTGCTTTCTTTTTTCCAAACCCAGGAATCGATAATATATACTTTACTTTCTCTTCATAAGATACATTTACTTCTAAATTCATTATCCATTCACGCATCGATTTACTATTTGTATGCTCCATTATCACCTTCGCTAATTTACTTGAAATCCCAGGAATCTGACCAAACTGTAATATACAACATATCTCTGGGGTTATATTCTCTTGCTTCTTTGTCTTTATTTTACACACGTCCGTATACGTCACACTCTCACTATCCTGCTTTATATCTTCAAATAACTCTGGATGCTTTATCATTCTATACGCTATACCCATAATGAATAATGACGTCTCCTCCGTATTCTTCGAAATATATACATGAACACCATCTCTTAACATCGTGTGAATTATAAAACTACCAAATGCTATCTTCGAAATACCCATTATATGAGACGCACTCGCTGATGACCATAACTCATTCGTCGATATCTCCTCTAATATATACGTTATCTTCGTCGACGCATACTTTGATAACATACGCATCTTTTGCTCTCTGTATCTTCCATCCTTTATTGAACCCGCTAAATCACTCAACGTCTTCCTTTCAAACAAATAATTTATACTACCCTCATTATTATGAATCATTACATCACCTATCTCTAACGTCTGTGTACTCCATTCTATATTCTTCTCCTTCAATATTTCAGTCTGTTTACTAAATAACTCTATTAATTGTGATTCACGATTATCAATTACTATATTTATCATTATTACTTTTTATACAATTATTCTATTTAATACACTTTACATTTTATAATTTACTTAAATATAGTAATGCTAACATTATATAAATGAATTATTACAAAAATGATTTTAACCTTATTCTAAATGAATTTAATGAACATTATTATAAATTAAATAAAGCTATCCATGATAATAACAACACTCTCGTAAACTTTACCTTGAAAATGCTTTACGTATATTACAACATATTTAACGAATATTCCACTCTATTTCCAGATGTTACTTCACTCTATTTACGAAAAATTAAACGTATCTTTAACGAACATAACTTTATTTATACATAGCTACAATAAACCTTTGCTATTTATCATATTCGTAACACAATGAATACCGCCATACATCTTATGAATTTCATTAAATGGGACATACATACTGTTCTTTATTTTTTTTGTAGACTCCTCATCCTGTGTTAACACTGTACCATCATTCAATTCTAATATATTACATCCATACTTCTCTTGAGACTTCGTTGAAATCGGTATCACATTAAACCCTTTCTTTATCAAATACTGAAACAATGGAATCTCTTCCTCTGAACGTTTATATAATCCATTCTCCTGCATCACATATTCTACTACTGTACGTTGGTGTGGCGTATTTACTCTTATTAATTCTTCCCATAATAAACAATACTTCTCTCCAAAAGGCGCAAAATAACAATCTAAATGAATTCTATGCATATCTGTATCAGGACGTTCCACATTTACTCTCGCAACTCTTTTTGTGCCAAATAAATCGTATTCTATTAATTTATTAAAACCTAATTCATTCGTTCTTACACCGACTGCTATAAATGCTGTATCACCATATGTTACAAAATCACCGCCCTCCAATACTTCTGGAGATTCCATCTTATATACTGATTGCTTACCAAAACGCGCCAATAATTTTTCCATTAATTCACATTCTTTTATTCTCGCATTTTCTTTCATACATCCTATTATTAAACCCCTTTTCGTCTCTATAAACGAATCTCGTGTAAATAAAAAATTAGTATATTCTTTTTTATCTACGTATTTTGGAATATACGAATTTAATTTTATCAATTTATATCCCTTACTTTTTAAGATTTTTTGTAAATTTTGATGCTGTTCTAACGCACTTTGATAAGTTATTAAATATTCAAACAAATGATAATCTAAATCTTGATTTGCTAACAAAATTGCTTCTTTCTCTGGCTCATATAATATAAACTGATCCATTTTAATAATTACTATACATTATTATTTAACTCAAGATTTATTATACAGCTTCAATACATCCGAATGTGTTTTAAATACATTATTATCAAAATGAATCAATCGAATACTGCTTAAATTTTTTGCTCTGGAAATTGCTGTATATGCTTGACCATATTCAAATATATTTTTACCAAGATCAATTTCAATCGCATCCAATGTCATACCCTGAGATTTATGAATTGTTAAAGCAAATGCTAATCGCAATGGCATAAAATCTATCCAAATATTCTCTTTATCATCTTCGTGACATACTGAATGAAAAGGTACCACTTGATCAACCCCGTTTGTTTTACAAATTATTACACTACTCTCTGTTAATTCTTTAATTACACCTCTTGTACCATTTACCAATCCTGTATCAACTGAAATATTATGTGTAACAAATACTTGACATCCAACACATAGATGAATCTTTTCAGGAATTTTCTGTTGCTCAACCCATATCGGGTCTTTCTTTGCTAACTCGCTTATACTCGTTTTATATGTCATTTCTTTGTTACCCATTTTAATCAATTTATTAAAATTATTTTCGTTTATTTGATCAATATTCGCACACAATGGGTATAGTTTTGTTGGTTCAATACCATATTTAAATTCAGTTTGTTGTAGTTTAGATAACAAATCACAATTCTCATTTGATAATTTACCTTCACGAATTGATTCTAATAGATTTTGAAAAGTTGAATCATTTGCTTGTCTGAATGATTTCGTCAAATAACACTCTTTTAAATTTAATTCATTCCATAAATCTGATTTAAAACAATATTCACCTTTTACTGGTGGCAGTTGACAAAAATCACCACATAATACTACTTGAATTCCTCCAAAGGGCGCTTCCAATTTTCGAATAATCTGAAGATACTTTGATATTTTTTCAAATAGTATTTTATCTAACATTGAAACTTCGTCAATTACTAACATTTTTACTGCTTTTAATTTTTTTACAAAAAATGCTCTTCTCCCAAGTGTATATTGGGCTAACTCTTCTGCTGTTTTACTAGCAAGACCAATACCTAAAAAAGAATGAAGTGTTGAACCATTAATTAATAGCGCAGCACACCCTGTCATTGCTGTTATACCAACCCGAATATATCTCCGCTTTGCCCATTCTTTCAAACAAATAATTGTATAAGTCTTACCAGTTCCAGCCGAACCTCTTAGATATACATTATTACCTTTTTCTAAATTCTTAAAAACACTCAATTGTTCATCAGTTAATTTATCCATATTATTTATTATTTAACATAAATTATCATTTAATAAGATATCATTTTTTCTTTTGCTACTTGTTTAATCTTATAATATAAGAACAAACCAAAAAAGTTTTTAGCAACTATATCTAAGAAATTATATGTTATATTTTTATAAATCGTTGGAAATAAATAAACAATACCATATAAACTCCAAACGCTAACAAATATAATAAATAATTTAAAATTATCTTTAAGATAAATCGCAAATTCTTTATATATTAATTGAATAGTTATCATTAAAAATATAAACCCAAAAACGGTTGCGATTTCAATAGGAATCATACCTATTTCACCTAAATAACCAAACACTAACATCATAAAGTTTGATAAAATTATTAATAACAGTGTATTAATATGTTTTTTAATAAAATTACGTATTGTTAGGATCTCTTTGTTTTTATTGCCATCGTTTATTATGTAACTATACACTAAAATTGTTGTAAATAACATTGTTGGTGTCGTAATAAACCAATCATAATAACGTACTGTTGCCATATTTTGAATATTAAAACGTAATACCAATCCAATGTAAAATAATATTTCAACAACCTGAACAAATAATTCGATCTTTAATGCCTCGACCAAAATAGTATGTTCTGCGGGAAGTTTATAACCAATTCCTATATAAGCGTATATACCTGAAATAAATTGAATTAAAATACTTATATACGTTGTTAATTTAACTAATACTATACTATCCATATTTGATAAATGATTAGAATTTAATTTATATCATCACACATTTCGATTATTACATTATTGAAATTTATATCATCACACATTTTGCTTATAGTATTATTGAAATTTGTATTATCACACATCTCAATTATAGTATTATATATTTCATAAGGAAATTGAATAATATGTTTATCAGTATATATCGTATTAGCAGACCCATAATATTTTACTTTTTCATCTATACATTCATAAAAATCATATTTTGAAGCATTCTCTTTGTTACGACATATCATGCGATACTTCTTACTATCCATTATTATATTCCACGCTAAATACTTTTGTTGTTTTTGTAAAATAACTGAATCAATGATAAAAATATTTTTTTGTTTTTTATTAAACCATTGAAATAAATCATTTTTGTCATATATTTTTACTATATAATCCTTAACTTCTTCGATATTTGTTGTTAAAATTGATTGTAACATATTTCTTAGAGTATTCTTATTCTTCTTTATATATTATTTATAAGTATTTAAACACTTATTATATACATTATATTAGGCAAACGTGGCGGAGCGGTTAACGCGATGCCCTGCTAAGGCATTTCCCTATGGGAGCGCAGGTTCGATTCCTGCCGTTTGCGTTCTTGGCTTTATGGTGTAGTGGTTAGCACTCTGGACTTTGACTCCAGCAACATCGGTTCAATTCCGGTTAAAGCCTCTGTGTACGTTTGTACATATAAAATTTATTTTTATAACTAATGTTAAGAATGAACTTAGAAGTTGACCTATTAAAAAAAGAAATTCAATATTTGAAAAATGAGATAAATACCATTAAATATCATATTTTTTCAGAAAAACAATATTCTTATTATAAAATTACTTTACTCGTTATACAGGACTCGCCATTCCATGTACAAGATTTTATTAAAACGATTTATGATAAATTTATTGATTCTAAAATACATTATACATATTCATTAGCAGAAGACAAGCTATATTATACACCATTAATTCCTGATTTTCATGTAATCAATACAAATATTACAATTTATATACACTTAAATACACCCCAGTTACCTAATAATTTAACAGAATCGATTAATTTTCCAATTAAATTATATGAATATAAAAATATTGAATCTTATAATTATGCTTTATCAAAAGACCCTAATTTAATATTATATTCTAATTGATAATTATAGTACCTCTTTAATAAGGTTCAGCGAAATAATGAGGAGCTTCTGTCTTATAAACTGTTGCTGTAAAATCACGATCCTTATATATATTTACATTTAAATTATCACCTGAATAAATCTCCTTGCAACCAGTATTTTCATCCTCGCAATCACGACTTTCATAAGTTAAAGGTACTCTTATCATATTATTTTTATCAGTTGCTGTATAATATTGCCAGCGGTCAGATCTACCTTGTATTTTACGTCCATATAACGGTAAAACAGTTGGTTCTTTATCAGTCTCATCCGATGTTAATATTCCTATTTGTTGATAATCTAGAGGTCTATTAGGGCTTGAGTATTGGGGTAAATTCTTAGGATAAATGGGTAGCTGCGAGCCTCCTGACTTGTCAACTACAATCACTTGAGGAGGTGGTGTTCTATGTAGCGTAGAAGATGAATTATCTACTTGAGATACATCTTTCTTTTGTAAAATAATTAATACTAACATTAGTATCGCTAATAAAGCTACAAAAGCTATCACAGTCCATATATTTGTTTTTGTACTTACTTCAGGTAATAATGATCCACCCTTCATATTACGTTTCACTGCCATTCTATATTATGAATAGTATAAAAAAATGATTACTATTATTATATTTTATTATAATTAAACTTCATATAATACCGATTATTCATAATATATGGATTTCCTGATTAACTCTTGTAAAAATCTTACCATTCATAATAATAATGAATGGATAAATAATACACAATGGGATCTTGAATGTATAACAACGTCCGATGAAGAAACACATGTAATTACTAAAAATTTTATTCCAAATGGTTCATTCATCGGCGAAATTGTTGGTGAACGTAAATATTGTTGGGAGATTATACCGAGCAAGTATACTGTATGGGTTGAAGACGAATTTATCATTGATTGTGAAAAAACCCCAAGGTGTATTACTTCAATGATACAAGAAGGCTTTTATGAAGGGTTCGAATCAAATTGCGAACTAATTAATTACGTTCTATATAACGATCTTAAAATTGCAATTTATTCACGTAAAGATATTCAAATAAATGAAGAACTTATATTTAAACGAACTAATAAATATTATTAAAGATCATATTCACGGCACTCTAACGATCCTTCATAATCAAGATTACAGAATTGCTCCAATACATCTTCTTTTTCTGAATATTTAATATTATCTTGTTGATGTTGATAATGTGTCCATAATTCATGAACAATATCCCATTTCGCAGCAATATCAGGCTTATCACCTGTTTTTAGACTTTCTTTTGCTTCCTCAATTGCTGCTGAAATATCTTGTGGTTTTATGAAGTTTTCAACTGTGTTTAATGCTGCTGGTGACGATGGAGGTGCGCGGGGTAACGGTAAATATTTTTTCATGTTACATAAACTCATAACCTTTTCAGGATTATTTGAAAGACAAATATTATTTCTCTTTTTGCTAATTTCAAAAAAACTTCCCCTTTTAATAAACATTATATTCTATCTATCTTAAAGATATGTTATTTATCTTACTTTAAATGGATTTGCCTAAAGTTATTGTGCTTACCGCTACAACTGGAAACCCTTTATTAAAAAATTGTATAGAAAGTGTTCAAAAACAAACATATACAAATTTACAACACATTCTTGTTTGTGATGGAGCTATATTTCAACAAAAAGTTCAACAAATTATAGAATCTATAAACCCTATTAAAAATCTAGATACAATGGTAATTCCATGGAATTCTGGAGCAAATGGATATGTTTGTCATAAAATATACGCTAGTATACCTCATCTTATACACGAACCATGCTATATTAGCTTTTTAGATGAAGATAATACAATTAATGAAAACCATATTGAAATGATGTTTAAAACAATTAATGAAACAAAATGTACATGGACTTATTGCCTTCGTAATATAATTTCACCTTCTGGGGATTTTATTTGTAGAGACTTATGCGAGTCTCTTGGAAAACTACATAGTACTTTTATTTCAAGAAGTCATAGCCCTGATTATCTTGTAGACACATCTTCTTATCTTGTCCCAGTTGAAATTGCGCGAAAATTCTCAGAATGTTGGCAGCGACCTGCTCGATCAAATCCAGAAGGCGATCGTTACTTTTATGAATGTCTATCTAAACATTATCGTAATTTTGAATGTACTATAAATTATTCTTTAAATTACCGTGTAGATAGTAGAGACGATTCAGTAAAAAGTGACTTTTTCCTTTTAGGTAATTCAATCATTAAAAATAAACTAAATATTGATAAAATCCCGTGGGATATATAATTAGTTAAAAAATAATACATACAGTTTAATATAGCAATCGGGGTATAATGGATCAAGCAAACACTTGTTTTTCATGCAATAAAAAACTTACATTAGTTGATATTTACACAAATAAATGTAAATGTGAACATGTATTTTGTAAAAAACATAAAGAAGCATCTAAGCATGAATGTAGTTATTCGTATTTCAATGAAAATAGTAACATTCTTAAAAAAACATTAATCTCTGTTACTTCACAAAAAGTCATTAAAATTTAAAGTATATATGGGGTTTCATTAATAATTGTACGGTTACTTGGTAAGGTTGATATATCATTCTCTTCATAATAAATATTTTGAAATCTATTTGTTTCTAACATTGATACATACATGTCCATAATATAGTTTTCATATTCATAATTTGGATGTGTATTTACACTAATTAAAATATCTTTAAACACCTGAAAATCTTCAGGGCGTATTGGTTTTAATTGCATTTTAATATAAGTCGGCAAATTTTTAATCGCATTTATTAATTTTAATGTTCTAAAAAAATCTTTATTTTTGTCAGGGGCTAAAGTTTTCATTGATGGCTTTTGTGCAAGTCCAGGATCCCATAAAACAATCAAATATCCTAAATTTGGGATATAAATAGTTGTATCTTCGTATTTATATTTCCAAAAACCACCTGGTTTAACTTTATGATATAAAAAATTACCTAAATGGGTATCTTTATGAATATAATTTAAATTACTATGAAATGATTGAATCGCAAAAATCATTTGTGAAATAACACTTTCATAAACATTTATATGATGTCTTTTTTTAAAAAAATCATGCATATCACCATCTGCTAATTCATTTATAATTACATAATAATCTCCCTTTTTCATAAGATCAATTGCTGAAGTATTTACATCTAAATTTATATCATTTGATTTATCACATAACATTGATGTAAACGTAATTGGCATATTTGGTGAAATATTCTTTTCAACTAAAGCTGTCATTTTTCTTAGTATTTGTACTTCTAATTTAAATTTGCTTGACATTATCTTTATTGAAAATTTTAATAATCTACCAAAACCCTTTCCAACATTTAAATATGCTGTACCATATACAGAATCACTTCCAATACGTTTATCAAATATTATTTTTTCTTTAATTTTACCTTCTTTATTTTTTTCAAATAAAACTATTTTATTTGGATCATCTATACTAGACTGAACACATGATTGTATATTTGATAAATATTTTCTTAAGATCTTAGCATAATATATTCTATTCTCAATCGAATCTTTATTATGTATTAATGGATTTATTACTTTTCTTAAAGCATTACGTAATCGTAATCTCATTGCTTGCAATACAGTTTCATCTTCAAGATCGTGAACAATTTTTGGTATCAATATTTTTGGTGGTAATGTTTTGTTTGTTGTTTTGTTGGATGTTTTGTTGGTTGTTTTGTTTGTTGTTTTATTGGTTGTTTTTGTAATTTTTTCGGTATTATTTAAATCTATTTTATCGATTTCTTTTGAAATCTTTAAATGATCTGATATAGACATTACTTAATGATAAAATATATTTAAAGTTAGATAAATTAACTAAATAATGGGCAATCAACAATCATCTCGAACAAATACATATCAACAGTATTATAACTCTTTAAAAAATAATGAACCAATTCAGCTTCCAAGCAATATTACACCCTATGAAATACTTGGATTAAATAAGAACTTCTCATGGGATGAACTTAAAGATGCTTACAAACGTCAAGCTAAATTAGTTCATCCTGACAAAGGAGGTACTGAACAACTATTCAATTTAGTTACAGAAGCTTTCAAAAAATTAGCTTACGAATATAAGTTAAAAGAACAAGATAAACAACATTACGAATTAAAGAAAAATTATCAACATCAACAACCTCTTGAAAATAACTACAAACCACCCGTATCAAATGATGGTAATTTTCAAGATAAATTTAATCGTTTATTTGATGAAAATCGTTTTGAACCTGATGAAAATGAGCGAGGTTATGGTGATGTAATGACAGAATCTTCTAAAACACGTGAAGAAATTAATGTTCCAAAGGTAATGAATTCATATAATAAAAATAAATTTCATGAATTATTTGAAAAACAAGAGCCCATTAATAAAGAAGTTGTTATTTATAAAGAACCTGAAGCACTTGTTCTTGGCAAAAAATTAAACTTTACTGAGATTGGTGGTACGGTTGATGACTTTAGTACAGATGCTACTAAAAAAGTAGGTCTTCAATATACAGATTATATGAAAGCACATACCATGAATCGTCTTGTTGATCCTAGAAGTGTTCAAACTAGAAAAGAATATAAAAACGTTGACGACTATGAAGCAGATAGAGCTAACATTACAAATAATAAATTAACACCTGAAGAAATTGCTGAACAAAATAGACTAAAATTAAAACAAGAAAAAGATGAAATAAATCGTATCAAACGAGCGCAATACAAAGATGAACGTATTGAAAAACATTACAATAAAGTGTCGCAATTATATATTCAATAAAATATAAATTTAAAATTCATCTTTATCATTTACAAGATGATCGTCAATTTCGTTTAGCTCTAAATATAATTTTAGCATACCTTTTGGATCTAAAGTTAAACGATATCCCGAGTCTTTTAACATACTTCCTTCTAACAATGATTCATTTGAATCGATGTCAAATATACTATTATTTTTGAAATATTTCTTATCTAAAATCCATTTTTTTTCTACATCTTTTGAAGAAAATACAAACTCTCCTAAAAATATAAAACTCGTATATTTAATACTATGTTTTTTTATTCTTTTTATAAATATATCATACTGATCCATTGTTATATGGATTGGCATTAACATTGAAGGCATTTTCATATTTAAAGATTTTAACCAACTTCTTATTTCTATAATCCAGGCTTTGTTACATGAATAAATTGCCGTTATACGATTTTGTTTAATATAATCATATAATATTGATTTATATTCGTTGATTGAATATTTTAATGTCTTACCTAAAATTAAAACTATATCATTTTCATTATTACTATCATTTAATGATAATGAACTTAATGGACTTTCCGCATTTACTATTTTATCTATTATTTTACCTAAATATATTTTAGCATTTATTAAATCGTCAATATAACATCTTCCTAGTGTGGAAGAATTAATATATTCTTTTATTGTTTGAAAGTTTTCTTTTGAAAAATCTATATTATCTACTATAATTTTATCTATATTTTCATATTTAATTTTTTCGAAAATTTCTTCATAAGATAAATTTAAATAATAACATTTATTATTTTTTACATATTTTTTGAAATCTTTATCTTCAAAAATATCAAATGTATCAATTATTTGAAATTCAGTACCATAAAAGGTTTCGTAATTAAATAATATATCGTCTTCATCTGATATGTTTGGAAATACAATAATTACATAAGCTGGCTTTTCTTTAAAAATACTTGTAATTGTTTTACGATACTCTCTTAGATATTTTTCTTTTTTTAAACTTAAATGATGACTAATATCTGAAGCAAAATATAAAACTCGATCACCTTCTTTTATTATATTCCATGAACTGTCTACGGATATCATTTATTTAATTTATTATATACACGTTTTATTTAAGCAAAAATGATCTCTTGGATTATAAAAATGTAACTGTTTTAATTTTAAATATTTATATATATTTACATGTGTATGCAGTGTGTTTTAAAACTTTTCAATATTAATAATAAATTTATAAAAGTGGTTATCAGAAGCTAGAGCGTAAATTCATATAGTATTTTATAATGTATAAATTAGAGATGAAAGGCATCTATTATATCGCCATTTCTATAATTATATTGGTTTTTGTCACAATATATGTCTTGAACGCAAACTTTTCAAATATGCCAGGATTAACACGTGTAGGACATACTCTTTCACGTGCGACAGCCCCTTTTTATTGTACAGCAACAGCATCTGGAACATCTTATGTATGTAGCGGTATGGAAGTTCCATATGAAGATATATCTGGTGTATCAAATTGCTTAAAACTTGGCATGACTTATGAACCATGGATGAAAGATGTTATGTTAAATGTAAATAGTAGTGGCAAAAAAGGTGTCGCAATTGATGTGGGTGCTCACCTAGGCTACCATACCAGAACCTTCGCTGACCACTTTAACAAGGTATATTCATTTGAACCCGATCATAGTACTTTCAAATACTTATTAGCCAATACACGGGATCTACCAAATGTTACATGTATAAATGCAGCCGTAGGAATGAAAAAAGGTATGGTTGCCTTTACAAAACACGAAATGTCTTCTAGATCGTTTATTGATGATCGTGTTAAAGTGGAAGACTGTTCCAATGATGTACATGAAAAATATGTCAACATGGTAAAGCTAGATGATGTTGTCAGTGAAGATGTAGCGTTTGTTAAGATTGATGTAGAGGGTGGTGAAATCGGTGTCATTAAAGGAATGAATAATATTATTTTAAAAAATAAGCCAAGTATATTATTTGAGGATCATACTGGTGACACGATTGTTTATATAAAACGCAAATTTCCATTTTATAAAATAGAAGAAATTGCTAAGGCAAATTACTTAGCTTACTTACCAAATTTAATCGTTAAGAATTAATTTTATACATTGCCTTCCTCTTATTTTTTAAACTTATTTACATAAAAAGATGCTATATGCTGAAATTATATAAGGCTTTAAAGAGTCTAATTTATACTACACACTATGATGGGACATATATCTTCTTCACACAAATATATCAAAACAGATATTGATACTAAAATTAATGATTGTTTATTAGAATATATACCTTTATTCCTAAATAATCACTGCAAAGTAGAAAAAGGTTTGTTTATGGATCCGTTACAATTTTGGATTGCTTTTCAAAGTTTTTTACGCGCTAAAAAAATAGATTTTCCATCTCAATTTTATGAAATTAAAAATGATTGGGTAAAATATTATTTTCATGAAATCAATAAATTAACAGGGATTTATGTAACAGGAGCTGCCAAATATAATGTTCTAGTTGGAGTTTCCATTCAAACATGGCCTGGAACTCCTGAAACTGACAATCGAGCATGTCGTTCAGACCATTCACAGTGCTTATAAAAATTTTAAGGTTATCAATATATTTTTTCATAAATATTTCTAGATACGACATTAATATTGAGATAAACTAATATATGATTTCATTATATCCAAAACGCTGTCTTCAAAAAACAATTAACATTTATTTAAGCAAATACCTTATTATTTTTTTAATAAAACATTATGACTCATAAATATTATGATATTTTAGGCGTTTCTAAAAATTGCTCTAAAGAAGATTTAAAAAAAGAATATAAGAAATTAGCAATTTTACATCATCCTGATAAAGGTGGCGATTCTGAAAAATTTAAAGAGATCGCACAAGCATATCAAGTATTAAATGATGATGAACAAAGAGCTAAATATGATCAAATTGGTGATGAAGGATTTGAAAATGGTGGTATGAACAATCATTATTCAAATGGTTTTGATCCTCATTCAATATTTGAACAGTTCTTCGGAGGTGGAGCCAATTTTCATCATCCATTTTTTGGAGGAGATGATCAAAATGAACGCATGAGAAAACAACGTCGTAAATGCCGCAGTGTTCAACATGTAATTCAAATGTCTAACAAAGATGCCTTTTTTGGTGGAAATAAAGTTCTTAAAATTTCTGTACATAAGAAATGCTTCAAATGTATGCAAGAATGTATTAACTGTCAAGGTAAGGGATCTGTAAATATTATGCAAAGAATGGGTCCATTTACTACAATGACTACTCATCCATGTCATCAATGTAATGGAAGTGGAAAAATTATGAAACCACAATCGGACTGTCCAACATGTAAAGGTAAATGTGATTATTTAGAAGAAAAAATTATTGATGTTCAAATTCCAAAAGGTGTTGAAATGGGACATCAAATTAAATTTGAAGGTTACGGTGAACAACCTCAAAGCGAAAATGATATTCCTGGTGATTTAGTATTTGAAATACTTGTACAACCAGATCCTATCTTTGAACGTCAAGATCTAAATTTGATTTATAAAACAAGAATTAATTTTAAAGAATCCGTTCTTGGTAAAGTTATTAAAATTCCTCATTACGAGAATGAAATTGTAATGAATATTTCCGATTTTGGAATTATTGAACCAAAAATAAATTATATTGTACCTGGAAAAGGTATGAAAACATCAACTCGTACAGGAGATTTATTAATCCAATTTACAATTGATTATCCTAAAAAACCTTTCACAGAAGAACAAAAGATTAAACTAAACGATTTACTTTAAAATAGAAGATGAATAACTTCCTAAAGCGCGGTCAAAAAAATCTGTATTGCTATATTCCATGAATCTTACTAAACCAGTATCTCCTTTATAATAAAAGCTAATGTTTTTCAAATCATAATTTTTATCACATTCAAATATACGATCAATACGATCTATTTGTTTACGAGATAAATCATATACTCTGATTGAAACTTTGTTTTGTATAGTTCCTTCAGGACATTTTTGTTTAACTGTATATTGTTTTCCACCAATGTTATAAACTACTTCATAAATTTCAATACCATCAGGTGTATATGCTGAAATTGTATAAACACCGTCTGATAAATTAGATTCATTATTTTCACGATAACATCTTGATTCATTTCTTATTTTATAATTAATATTTGTATAATGTATTAACGAAGCTATAATAATTATTAAACCGATTGTAATCGCAAATAATAAAATTTCAGTTAAATCCTTCGGCAATTTATCTATAACCCATAAAGATATTTTAGATAACACTTCTAAAATAGCATTTGACATCTAATCTTATATTATATTATTTATAAATTATTTTTTATATTCAAATAGTTTAAACATTTGTTGAACCTTCTTTGCTTTACATATAGTACTCGCAACACTGTTTTGAGTAAGTGCTGTTGCCTTTTGAAGTCCTGACATTGATTCTACAATTGGTTTTTGACGTTCAATTAAACATTGTTGATATTCCTTCTCTACAAACTGCTCTTCTTGGGATAGAATTTTATCCATTTTACGATCAGGATATTCTTCCTCAGGCGCAGGTAATGTATCAGATACTAAATTTGTAGCTATTGATTTTGCTCCAGCGGTTGTATTCTTTACAATACCTGCTGCTGTCGATGTTACTGCTCCAGTAACACTTGCTAATGTACTATCTAATTTAGTATAAACCTTATCCACTACTGGTTTTCCTAATTCTGTTAATATTTGTTTTGTAAAAGAAAATGAATTTCTTAAATATTCACCAAACGCATCAACCATATCTATTAATCTTTGTTTTAATGGATTAAATGATAATAATATATCAAATATAACACGATCAAATAAGCGAACTAAACCACTCTCACGCATTTCGCGAAAAGGTGTCATTCCTAATATCATATCCTTGATCGGAATTGGAGGAAATACTAAATTAGGTACATACCATTCTATGATTTTGTATAGAGCATATAAGAATAAAATCAAACATACACATATCCAAAAAACAGACGTGGCGGCGCCCAGTATAACCGAATATATTCCTTCCCATATCGGATTTGGAGGGATTCTAGGAAAAATTTGTAAATGAGGCAAAACAAGCCATCTCGCAACCTGCCAAAATATAAAAATGGCTAAAAATGCCACCATCAACCTCAATACGTATAAAAATCCCATCGAGATGTTCTTCTTTATTAATTAAAAGGATATTTAATGTCCTTTTAAAAACACTAATCCTAAACCAATAAATACTAATATTAATCCAACAAAATCATATCTATTTATTTCTTCATGAAATACAATTATACCTATTAGCAATATAGTAACAATACTCATACACGACCACATAAAGTTAACAATACCCATTTCTTTCATACTATACATGTTTAATAAACCAAGGCACACTAATGAATAGAAAAAAACACCTAATAAAAATAGATGTAATTTCTGTTCTTTTTTACATTTTCTCAAACAAAACTGAGCTGTCGCTTCAGCTGAAACTATAAAAATTAATAATATAGCTATTAATATATTTTGATTTTCAGTTGGTATTTTTGATACAATATCCAACATATTTGTATATTATGTATTCTACTTAGTTTTACTTTAGAATATTTTCATCGAAATTAACTATTTCCATTTGAGAAATTAGATCTCCGTGAAACGATAGATTTTTATTATTAATTGTATAAATTACTTGCTCACACGCGTTATCGAGTAATGCTTGTAATTCATAATTATTTTGAATTTTATTCTTTAGTTGCTCAAAGATATTCTCGATCGAAATATTAATATCCATATTATATATTATAATTTAACATCATATCTATTTCATTTTTTTCATTTATATTCATATATTTATAATATTTCTGTTATTTTTTGTTATATTCGATATTTTCATTATATTACAAAAAATTTATTATTTACATATACGATAAAAAAAAAATGAATTTATTTATTATTTATCAACAATATACATACTACAATCACAACAAAGACAAAAACAAACAGCTCCTTATCAGGCTATCCAACCTCCACAAGTTTTCTCGCAAATGGCTCCTACCAAGCTGCCCTGCAAGAACAACAGCGCCTTCTCTTACACGGGTAAGGAGATGAGCCCGATGGGTATGGGTTACTGCGCTGATGCTGAGTCGGTCAACAAGGAGATGGTTGGTCGCGACGGCAAGACTTGGGTTGTGGGCGTGAAGAACTCTACCAAGATCTGGATGCGTGCGCCGGAGGATATGCTGTCTCGTGAGAAGCCTGTGCTGTCTGATGCTAAGACGAAGACCGAGGAGGAGACGGTTGTTGACGACGATCTTCCTCCTCTTGAGGAGATTCCTTTCACCAATGATGCTGATGAGGAGGTCGATCTGGAGGATCCGTTTGGCTGGAACCCTGAGTTTAAGGGTGCGGAGGGTGAGGAGAATACGCTGGAGGTAATTGCTAAGCCCGAGGCTAAGGTTGATGATACGCCGGTTGAGCCTAAGAAGAAGGCAGGTCGCCCTAAGAAGATCAAGACTGATGCTGTTCTTGATATTCCTAAGGATGAGATGGTTGAGAAGGCTGATGAGAAGCCTGTTGAGCCTAAGAAGAAGGCGGGTCGCCCTAAGAAGATCAAGACCGATGAGGAGAAGGTGGTTATCGATGGTGAAGTTGTTGAGCCTGAGATTAAGAAGCGTGGTCGTCCTGCTAAGGCAAAGGTTGATACGACTGTCGATGGTGTTGAGGGTGCTGAGGAGAAGCCCAAGCGCAAGTATGTTCGTAAGTCGAAGAACACTGAGGAGAATACCGAGGGCAATGATGCTAAGAAGGTTCGCAAGCCTCGTGCCAAGACTGAGTACAACGAGTTTATTGGAAAGATTATGAAGGATCTCCGTGAGAAGAACAAGGAGAACAAGGATCTGAAGACGACCGATTACATGAAGATGGCAATTGCGGAGTGGAAGACTTATAAGATCTCGAAGACTGCTGAGGTTGTCGCATAAAAAACATACACAAAAAACTATAAAAAATATATAACTCAAAACAAAAATAAAAATTTTATAATTTAAAATACTAAAACATTTTATATTTTTAGAGATTGATGTCTATACAATATAAGCTTTCAATTAATACTATTCCTAAAGATAGTACAGTAATCGATATTTATTATAATGACAATGAAATTGTTTCCCCTCTTGGTAAATTAATACCCATAAACAGATATGACTTTATTTCTATTTCAGACAAAAAAATGTATTTAGATATGGAAAAAATTACTTCTAAGCTAAAAGCCGGAAATATACTATGGGATGGTCTTAATATTTCAAAATATTATATTCATATTCCAACTGATTTACTTAATGCCAATAATGACGTGATGGAATTTATATTGTCTTCGGTTGTAAGAGAATTAATGAAAAACGTATATAAAAATCATCACAATATAATTATTACACATAATGGTAAAGAAAATAGTAGATTAAGAAATATTCTTTCAATGATTGAAAAAGTTCAAGTGGCACGTTTATTAGCTATGTTACCTTCAAATATTGCTACACCGGAACTCATCGCAAAAAGAATACAAAAAATATTTAATAAGATTCCCTCTGTTAAAACTCGACTTTTAAATAAAACCTATTTACAAAAACATAATTTTGGATTAATCCTTGCTGTAAATGGTGCTTCGCGAAATAACCCGTGTATGCTTACCATTGAACGTAAAACAAATCCCAAAAATCCTACAATCTGTATTATTGGAAAAGGTATTACATTTGATAGTGGTGGTTTAGCAATCAAACCATTACGCCATATGAAAGATATGAAATATGATAAAACTGGCGCTGTAAGTGGATCAATGGCATTAGCTCATTTATTAGAATTACCATCATTAAAACATATTAATTTTATTGGTATTTTTCCATTTGCTGAAAATGTTATCTCTGAAAATGCTGTCAAACCTGGAGATGTCGTTAAAAGTTATTTAGGTAAAACTGTTGAAATCGTTAATCCTGATGCGGAAGGTCGTTTAATATTAGCGGACGCATTTGCGTATGCCCATCGTTATAAACCTGATTTAGTAATTGATATCGCTACATTGACTGGTCACGCAGAATACATTAATTGCTGGCATCATGGTTATTACTTTGCTGAACCAGAACCATTCAAACATATGGTTGAAAAAATTACAAACGATATTGGTGAACGCATGATTCCTATGCCAACATGGACAGAATATAGTGAGGTTTTACAAAGTCCAGTAGCAGATCTTCTAAATGATTCTGATATATGCGATGATTCATTTACAGCGGCGCTTTTTATTAAAGAATTTTTACCTAAAAACTGTGAATGGTTACATATCGATTTAGCTCATGAAAATGATGGACATATCGCGAATGGTAATGGTATTCGCAGTATTATTAATATCATCTCCAAAAAATATAATAAAAAATGATCTTTATATATTATTTATTAATATATATGTATCATACAAAATGAAAAATATTTCTTTGTCAAAATCTTCCCCTGTTATTTTGATTGATACTAGCTATTTCATCTTCTATCGTTATTTTAGTACATTGAAATGGTACCAATATCAAGTAAAGGATATTAAATATGATGAAATTACGAACGACGCTGTTTTTATGGAAGCTTTTTACAAACACGTTCTTCAAGATTTCAAAAAACTATGTAAGCAATGGAAAACAAATCTAGGTCAAATTATTCTTTGCTGTGATTGTTCACGAGATCGTATTTGGAGAAATAAATATCATGATAATTACAAGGGTCTTCGAGTTCAAAGTGTTACATTTAATCCATCTATTTTTCTAAAGTTTTACGAATATGTTGAATCAAATCAAAAAGATTGGGGACTAGATCTGCTAACATATGATCAACTAGAAGCAGACGATATTGTTTATCTTGTTAAAAATAAAATTCAAGCAAATCAAGAAACTATTAAAATTGTAGTTATTACAAATGATAATGATTATCTACAGATTCAAGATGAAACCACTGTCATTCATAATATGACAGGTAAAGGATTGAATCTTTCTAAACGTAGTTGTGGAGATCCTAAAAAAGACTTGAAAATTAAACTTATTATGGGTGATAAAAGTGACAATATTAATTCAATTCATAAAGGTATTGGACCAAAAACAGCTCTTAAACTATCTGAACTGCCTGACGACGAATTTGAAGCCTATTTGATTAAAAATAATTGTATGGAAAATTATAAAAAAAATAAAATAATGGTTGATTTTTCTGAAATTCCAACTGAACTAATTGACGCATTTCAAGAAACATATGACCTTATTTGGACGTAGGTATTATCAATTTAATTAAACCATTCTTAATATTTATTTTAACATCTTCTTTTTTATATTTTTCAGGTATTTGAATAACTCTATAAAATCTATTATTATAATCTGGTATTTTTACATCTCCTTTTATATGGATTAAATTTGGTCCATCATCATAAGATATTTCAATTGTTTTCTTACTATGTGCGGGTGCTTCAATTGAATAACCATAATAATTTTTATAACTACGAAATGAATATAAACGCATATATTTTTGAAAATAATATTTTAGCATTTTTAATTTTTATAAAAGAAAAGAAAATAAAAAGTGATTTAACTCTTAAGTAGTTTTGCATTACTTAAAGGTATCTGTTTAAATCTATTTATGGAGAATGGATAATGAATCTGAAGACTTTTGTTGGAGCTTACTTCAGGAATTAAAACCTGATGAAGAAAAACCTAAATCCATTGAATATAAAATACTAAATCAAGCCAATTGTGAATACTGTAATAGTACTGATATTATTAATAAAGACGGTCAATATGTATGTGTTTCTTGTAACGTTATTCAATCTCGTGTAATCGATGATGGAGCTGAATGGAGATTCTATGGTGCGGATGATAATCGTGGTGATGATCCAACACGATGTGGAATGCCCACGAATAATCTTCTTCCAAAATCATCCATGGGATCAATGATTGGTTATTATAAATACAATAAAGACAATCGCGATATTAGTCGTATTCGTCGTTATCTCATATGGAATTCTATGCCTCATTGGGAAAGAACTCTTTATCAAATATTTGAACAAATTAATAGTACAGGTTCAGCAGGTGGAATTCCTGTTAAAGTTATTGACGACGCAAAAGTGTTGTTTAAAAAAGCCAGTGAAATGAAAATTTCAAGAGGGGCTAATAAAGAAGGTCTTATTGCGTCTTGTTTATATTACGCATGTCATCTTAATAATATTCCTCGATCAACAAAAGAAATCGCTAAAATGTTTAAAATGGATCAAAATGTTTTAACAAAAGGCAATTCGCGATTTCAAGAATTACTTAAAATTAATGTAAAGTCATCAAACGCTGATGATTTTATCTCTCGATTTGGTTGTAATTTAAATATGGATTGGAATGATATTAATCAATGTAAAGTACTAACAAAAAAAATAGAAGAAATGGAAATTGTTTCTGAAAATGCTCCTACTAGTGTAGCGGCGAGTGCTATCTATTTCTATTCTTTCTATAAAGAAATCGATATTAATAAAAAATATATATCTGAAACATGCGATGTGAGTGAAGTAACTATTACAAAATGCTTTAAAAAATTACAAAAATTCAAAGATATTTTATTCCCACCTGCCACCGTTTCTTCTTAAATTTTAACTTAAATGCTTATAATTCTTCGTAAGCTCAATCAAATCATCCCCCTTTATTTTATCTTTTATATATTCTTTTTTATTGATTATATTATGTTTAATCCCATAATAATACATACCATCAGACATGCGCTTCTTTAATAAACCTGCTTCCATAAAATATCCTTGAAGGCGGCGGCGATAAAGTAAACCATCTGTTACGTCTGGTAATAAATACTTTGTAACTAATTCATATAATTCACCCGCGCGCATACGACAAGCAGGGTCATCGTTAATGATAAAATCACTCTTAAGTATATTTAAAATAGTCTCTTTTTCACTTAAATGACTCTTTTCAAAATCTTCTTTTTTCGGTTTACTATATCCATACAATTCAATAAATGATTTTATTTTTTTACTTAATATACCACTGTCTTCGTAATATTTTTTATGAAACAAATCTTTACATAAATTATTATCTTTTTCACTTGTTAATGTTATAGTATCAATTAAAATAAACTCGCTAAATTCATTGATAACTTTCAAAATTGTATGATACTTTAAATTATTTGTTTTTAAGTTTACAACAATAGTTATATTATAGTAAATATTATATAGCACTACATTCTCATATGTTAATTGAGCATCTTGATTAGATAGACACGCATATTGTTGACCAAATGCTTGATAAGATTCATCGTAAGATTCGGATGGTCCTGATGTTGGAGTTTTAGCTACTCTTGAACTGACATTCCATACAAGTTCTAGTTCCTGATCCTTCTTTTCATCTTCTTTAATTCTACGCTGAAGAGATTGCCAGTAGCCCTCTTGTCTTTCAGGATTTTCATATAAATCAATTGAAGCGAATTCCTTGCCTTTATAAGAGGTTATACTATTCGTATTTAATGAAAATGTTTGTGTTATAGTGTTTATTGTATTATCTTTTGTATTTTCAGTGACTTCCTTATAGGATTTCTCAATTGAATAATACTTAATAATATCTTTAACATCCTCTAAAATTACATCTAATGGTTTTAATCCATTTGGAATAATACGATTACATGTTTTCTTTAATAAATTATATATTTCCATATTTTTTACATCGTAAGGTGTAATATGTTTTTCTAAATTAATATCCATTAAATCATAAATAGCTGTAATTGTATTTAAATATTTATCCGAATCATTCTTATTGATCTCACTATATAAAATATAATATTCACCTGTATCTAAAAGAATTAAAGGTGTTTCCTGTTTTACAAAATTTAATGTAGGAGCGGGATCGGTTAATGTAACTGTAGGGTTCATTCTTCTACATCCTACATCATACACTCTTTTTGCCAATTTAAACGCACTTTGACAAAATAAAAAATAATGATTTTTGTTAGTATTTATAATAAATAAATATCAGTCTGATGTAATATATAGTGATTTGTTTAAAAATCATCCTCTAGGTTAATTTCTAATTCAGAGGGCATTGCTGATGCAGCACCATTCATGTTAATACCTGCTTTAGAGTACTCACTTACACGTTTTTCAAAGAAGTTTGTCTTTCCTTCTAGGGCGGCGAATTCCATGAAATCAAATGGGTTTTGAACTTTAAACATTGGTGTATATCCAAGTAGTTTTAGAAGACGATCTGCTACGTATTTGATATATTGTTTCATCAAATTAGAATTCATTCCAATCATTGCGCATGGAATCGATTCAGTAATAAATGACATTTCAATATTCACAGACTCTTCAATCATACTGCGAACAAGTGATTCATCTAAACGATTTTGAAGTTTGTTATAAAGAAGGCAGGCAAACTCTGTATGTAGACCCTCATCGCGACTAAT
>Ga0049081_10000077_pt1 | contig 35607 bp, 39 predicted proteins | sample GreLakmeER78MSRF_FD_66717 | JGI IMG/M metagenome (GOLD analysis project Ga0049081, IMG submission 66717) | Freshwater lentic microbial communities from great Laurentian Lakes, MI, USA - Great Lakes metaG ER78MSRF | ecosystem: Environmental > Aquatic > Freshwater > Lake | place: Great Lakes...
GAAACCCATCTTGGGCTTTCCAAAAATTTATGTCGTATTCTTGTGTATTTAAGGATTCTGTTTGCATAAAAAAAGATGAGGAGTTATTAGCTCCTCATCCATTATAGTCTCGTTACTTTAATTCAACCGTTCACTTGTTGAGATTTTTGTTGAGTAATCACATCAGGCGATTCTTTGGGTGCCAGCGTGACAGCCTTGGTTAGGTCTACCAGAGCCTCACGGAGGTCATCTAGGTTAGGCATCTTACCGTCTTGGTTAGGCCCTTCAACCCCCGGGACAATCCGCTTGACAGCCGTGACTGTATGCTTACGGAATCTACTGGACAAGAAAGGCAGGATAACAACAAGAAGCTGCATCCAAGGTGCCGATCCGGGAACAGTAGATCCAAACACATTTGCAATGATGCTTACGACATTAGGAGATAGGATCTCTTTGGTCGCATTTGCATCCAAGGTAACTACCAAAGCTCCGGGAGTCTCCTTAAGGTGATCCGATGTGGTGATGACAGGCTGGGTTCCTCGTGCAGCAAACTCAGCCTTCAAGGCATCCCCTACATCACCACCCAAAGTTTCAATCGGAATTACAACCGATTGCTTTGCTTGTAAAGACTCAGGCGTGACATTGCTAGTTTCAGTAATAACTAGCGGAGCTACAGGTTCAGTGCCTTCCATGGCACCCGTTCCCGGACAAGAAGCTAACCCGAGGGCTAGCATGCAGGCAACTATAAGATTTCTAATCATATCATCCTTTCAGTTTATTTAGATAATTAGACTCAGGGCCACTATCCTCGTCAGAGGTCATGACCTTGGGAGAGAGACTAGCAATGCCAATCTCGGACAAGAGGATCTCTGCGCTCTTACGCATCTCTTCAAAATCCTCAAGTTTGACTAGGCTATGGATATCATGGAGAGATTCCATGAATCCAGCAATTTCTTGTCCTGTGCCAGCAGAGCTAGACTTGGGACGAGGGGACGATTGATCGTACTTCGGGAAACCGCCATCCATTTCCTTGACGATCTTGAAATCATAACCGCTCTTCAAATCGGTGATATCGCCGTAGTCAGGATCCATCATGGTATTGAGGATCTTCTTGAATACGATTTGACCAATCGACAAAATCTTAACATCATTAGCCGGACGGACGGCTACATTGAGATAGTAGCGTTCACGGGGCTTGATTTGACGAGCAAGAGTCGCGTATTGATCCTTGCCATCCTTACCAGTCTTCTTGCTGTAATCCCACAACTTATAGTAGGCATCACACAAGGGGCACTTCTCATTGTGGATCTTGCGGCAATGGAAGTTCTTTACATTCTCACCTTCCCCAATCCGGTGAATCTTGGTTTCGGCATAGAACCACCGATCATCGCCTTCCTTGGAGGGAAGAATGCGAAGGGTGGTTGTGCCTTCTTCTAGCTGGACAAAGTTCTTGAGGAAGTCTTGTCCGCCGCCAGCAGCCTTTCCAGACTGGAGTTGTTCATGCTTCTTGCGAAGCGCATCGAGATCTACTTTTGCCATGTTGTTTCTCCGTTATTTAGCGTAAAGCTTGGTTTCTGCTCTTTGGTTACTAGACAGTTGAATTAGCATATCCTTCTTGTGGTCGAGAGCAGTCACTAGCGACTTCAAGAGGGAGTACCGAGTGGTGAGGTTGTTATAGTCTTGCTTAAGAGCAAAAATCTCAGGGTCTGCTGCGACGATGGCTTCCAAGTTTTTATCTGTTATCTTCTTGTCAGCACCATCCACAGCAGCCAGTCTGACCTGAGCGGACTTTTGTTCTACTTGTACTTCAACGGAGTCCATCTTCTGTTTTACAAGTACCATGGCTCCAGCATAGTACGCATAAATAGAAGATTGACGCTCCATTTCATGATCAATTTGATGTTTATCTATCAAAGTTAGATTGTCGCATAGGCTGATATAGAGTTCCATATCAAGTTTGTCTGCGATGTTCTTTATAATTTCAGACTTCATTGTGTGTCAACTAGTATTTTAAACAGAGTTGGGTTTAGTCTAGTTAGTAATAGGAAGCCCCTACTTATATTTGTAGCAAGTTCCTCGTTGGTTGGATTAAATTGTTTTTCATCATCAGGATTGGTATATCCCGTGATTTCTAATAGGACATGGGTAATCTCATGAAGTAAGGTTTCCCTAAAGTATTCACTAGATAACCTATCATCTACATAAATTGTGTATGTATTTAAGTTTGTATACCCAGCACACTCGTCAGGAGCGCAAGGAATATCACTAGTAAACTTAAATTGGAATGTGGCCCAGCCAGCATATAAATGGGTTATACCTGCTTCAAATATTTCATCTTTTATATGATCACGCTTCTGCTTCATGTTCTATCATGGTCCCTTCTGTCATCCTTAGAGTATTATAGTCTACATCCATAGGGACGATAAAGCCCTTACGAGCATTACGGGATTTAATTACATAAACCCTTATTCTACCGTCCTCATACTCTTCCTCGTTTTGATTAAGACTAACCACAAAATCGCACGGACGAACCTTACCATAGCTATCTGCCATTTCGGCATCCGTGATAATTTCGGCGCGGCGACCAGCGCGGTTAGTTTGAGTAGCAGTCCAGACCAAAAGATTATTTTCTACAGCAAGTCCACGAAGTTCTTGCGCGATTCTCTCTTGTGCCTGATACTCTGGCATACCCTCAGCAACAGGGCGTAGTAGCTCAAGATAATCAATAATGAGAACATCAGGTACAAAATTGTCATAATTGCGTAACTGGTTAAGCAGTGCGCGAATATTATTTACATTCGCACGACCAGTAGGAAATTCCTTGATAACCAGCTTGCCGTCAGGGAATTCGTTGCGGAAGATGTCCAACCGCTCCTTGACCTCGCTTGTGTAGTCCTTGAGGCGGGACTGTGGCAAAAGTGTCATAGAGGAGTCGAACCTTTGAGCAATTCGATCTTCGCTCATCTCCAAAGATACATAAAGCACCTTGCGGTTCTCCATCAAAGATGTAACTCCTTGATTAACAAGGAATAACGATTTACCTACACCAGCAGGAGCAACAACCATACAAAGCTCTTTACGCATGGCACCACCTTCCATATTCCTATTCAGAGTACGAAGGACAGTCTTGAATGTATCACGCTTCTGGCTATTGTATGTGCGGTCCCAACGATCACTTAAATCGTCGAAATACATCTGCCCATTATCAACAGAACGGGAGATCATCAATGCCTGTCTGACACGATCTTCCACCTCGCCAAACTTGTCTTCCTTGATCAAGGTAAGCGATTCTACAATCGCGCCCTTCATGGCTTCGCGCTTGGCAAAGTTCTCGATCAGGTCTAGGTAGTACTGCTGATGCCCAATCGACTGGATATCGAGCTTATTGATAAACTCAAGCTCATCCGAGTAATCGGACAAGTCTTGGGTTGGACGCTTGAATCTCTTGGCTTCCTCCACAATCAAGTCATCCGTAGGCAACTGCTTGTACTTGTCGTAGTACTCAGTTACGATACGATACAACTGATTGTGGATTGATGACTCAAAGTAGTCTGGCTTGACAAGGTTTACTATCTCTAGATAGAAATCCTTGTTGGACTTGACCAGATACAGGATACCACGCTGAATTGATTCTGCGAATTGATACATTACTTTTTCTTTTTCTTTTCCAGTTTAGACTTTAGACCGTTGATGCCTTCACCGAGTTTTGTTGTTGTTGATTGCTTTTGTCTTAGCTCGCTATCCGTCATCTTTCTCAATGTGCCATCCTTAGTTAAAACATCTAGGTTGGGTTTGTATCTCGTGTACGGAGATTGTGTTTTATCTACATCCAATCGACCTTTGGAGTCTTGGATGGCCTCATTATAGAATTGAGTGACATTTGATTTACCTATTTTTGCAATCTTGCCGGATACCTTTATTGCAGAAGGTGCGCTGATTAATCTAGATGCTTTTTTTCCACAAGTTATGCACTTTTTGGTTTTAGGCATCTTTTTGGGTACGCTTTGATATATGTGATCAAAGACTTCCCCACAGCTATTGCAGCCAAACTCATAAGTTGGCATCAGGCACCACACTCCCCCCCGTTCATAGAACAGGCAGCACCATCAGCCATGCCCAACTCAACCTCCCGATTACCAACATACTTGGCAATGTTTTCAGGAGTCATTGGTACGGCTTCAAGAGGCTCGTTGCCCTTTGATCCAGCACGGTAAATAGTTAGACCCTTTAGATATTCAACATAGTCCAATGCAACAGTTGTTAGATCTTCCGCCTTAGCTTCCTTTGGGAGGTTGATAGTCTTGCTGATGGAAGAATCAATGTACTTCTGCCAAGCAGCCTGTACCGCTAAATGCTGTTCGGGAGTTATGTCATACGCGCCTACGAATCCTTCGATTGATTTTCCTCCGTCGAAATATTCCCGCAATAGCGGATCCACGACAACAACTTCCTTCCAAACATTTGCATCTCGGTATCTACGGATGTAAATAGGAGCAAACATAGGCTCAATACCGCTTGACACACCCCATAGCATAGAGATAGTGCCAGTAGGAGGAATAGTAAGCATAACCGCATTACGAATTCCGTGCTCTTTGATAAGAAGTCGTATACGAGCAGGCAAAGTTCTTGCAAATCCTTCATCTAAATATTTCTTTCTATCAAATGCAGGGAATGCGCCCTTGTCACGGGCAAGGTAAGTAGATTTAATGTACGCAATGTCCCGCATAGCCATTGCAATACGCTCGGTTAGTTCAATGCACTTTTCACTACCATACCGAATACCAAGCTTGATTAACATGTAGTGATAACCTAGAACACCTAAACCGATACGACGAGAACGGTGACCTACTTCCCTGCATTCGGGCGTTGGGAAATAGTTTACTTCTAGGATATTATCTAGGAACTGAATACCTGTCCGAACAGTTCTAGCGAACTTCTTCCAGTCAAACTCACCATCCGTAACCATGTTGGCTAGGTTGATATTACCTAGGCAGCAATTACCATAATTAGGAAGAGGGATCTCCCCACATGGGTTGGTGGAACGCATCTCCTCAAAGTAAGATACATTCGTATGACGGTTGGCTAGATCTAGATTAAATATACCGGGATCCCCAGATTGAACTGAATTCAACCAGATCATGTCCCACAATTGTTTAGCCTTCAATGGCTTTTGTTCCGCAAATACGAAGTCATCTGTGAAGTGAATTTTATGTTGTTCTCTTGCTCTAGCCATGGCATCCTCCGCAGAGTTAGCCACTACATCAATATACTCTGGGTATGGGTGAGCATCGTTCTTGCGTTGTACCGAGAAGATATGGTATTTACGGTTAGCAAATGTAAAATACCAATCTTCGTTGTTCTTGCAAGCTTCAATGAAACGATCTGTGATGCCTACCGAGATATTGAAGTTATTTAACTCCTTCATGTCTAGTTTAACATGAAGGAACTCTAGTAGGTCAGGGTGCGTAACATTCAAGATAGCAATCAATGCCGTGCGGCGATTCTTGCCTGCACGAACATGGTTGCCGATCTCGTTAAGCATACGCATAACGGATACTGATCCGGGAGCAGAGTTCTTCTGCTGTTGAATATGATCTCCCTTGGGGCGGATGTCAGAGAAATTGAACCCGATACCCCCACCTGCACAAGAGATCTTGTACATATCCTGAATGGTCTTACCAATAGACTCAACTGAGTCCTGTGGATTGATCACATAGCAGTTGAGTAGATTCTGACGGCCTGCGTTACGCCCAGAACCATAGATGATTCGACCACCGGGAACTAAGTCGCCGGACGAGAGGGATTCGTAGAACCTTTGCTCAACTCGTTCCTTATCTTCATCACGCTCTGCGCCAGCAGCAGTCTTTGCGATAACTCTCGCACGCTCGGCCCAGTTTTTTTCTCCGGGGTATGCATAACGCTTTTCAAATATCTCTTGTCCTAATCCATTTAAACTAGCTACTGACATTTTGTTTTCTCCTAGATTTATCTTTCTTATTGATGGTCGATACACCGTTTCTCTTGGTGACTGTTATAATAGAAGGTGTGTCGATAAGATTTTTAAGGTCATTATTATGTGTAATTATAAATAAAGTCTTAGTTTTCTTCAAATTCTGCAATAGTATGTATAGACCTTGCAGGGATTCCGCGTCCAAACTTTCTGCGATTTCATCAAAAAAGATGATATCTGATAAGTCCTTGTCAGTTAAGGCCAAAAGACTTTGCAGCCCCAATAGGACAGCAATATTTACCTTTTTAACTTCACCGCCGGATAAAGAAGAGAACTTAGTCTCCTTACCTCCGATATAAACAGTCTCCTCTAACATCTCATTAAACTTAATGCGGTACTTTCCGCTAGTTAAATGGGTTAGATACTCGTTGCAGTTATTGTTAAAATAATCAATTATATTTTTAATGATGTATTTAACTAAACCTTGTTCCGAGAATGCAACTTCCCAGAACCGCATAACTTCATATTTACGAGATGCATCCACTCTCTTTTTAGACAAGGTTTGCATCTTTTCTTCATAAGTGGCGAGATCCTGAATAAGGTAGTGTTTCCTAGAATGCAGTTCCTTCCAGTCCGCTATTATCTTGTACCGTGAAGATGGAATAGGAATATTCGCCTTCATAGCAACTATTTGCTTTTCTAGCAATGTGCAAGTCATACCCTCTTGTTTTATTTTAGAGTCTAATTCAAGAATATCAGACTCCATCTTCTTAATTTCTTCCGGTGATACCTCTTTCTTTGAAGTAATCCCACAATGCTTGCACAAGACAGGCTTATTAGACTTGGCTTGCTTAAGCTGTTGTTCTTTAGAATCTAATTCCAAGACTGACTTGTTAATCAGCCTAATTAAGTTTCCAACTGTATTCTCTAGATCAAGAATCTTCTTTTCTGCTTTTAAGATATCCTCAAGACTGTGCTTGGATAGCATCTCTTCCGTAACAGAGTTATCCGCTAGAAACTTTTCTTCCCCTGCCACTATCTCAGCTATCTTTTTATTAGCTTTAACATGCATATCAGCGTACTCTGCGGAAAGCGAATCTAGGCTTTTTATTTCCGTAGCGTATACTGACTTCTTTTGTTTAATAGATTCCCGTTTATCAAATAGCTCCTCTAGATTCAAGAAGTTCTTGATAATAGTCCTCTTCTCTTCTGGAGTAGCGGATACAAAATCAAGCGTATTGTTCTGCCCAAACACCATGCTAGCCAAGAATAGCTTGTAGTTAGTATTAAGGTGCTGCTCGATCTTTTCTTGTGTCGCGCTGACAGATTCTTGGGTTCGGTTGTCATTACCTACCCAAAACTCCAAGAAGGTAGGGCGACGAGTTCTTATGATTCTTATTTTGTCGTTGATTATTAACTCAACCTTACAATTCTTTTTACTACCAAAGTTAATCATGGCCTCTTCAGTAGACTTGCGAATAGTCTTACCAAAAAGGCCCCATACCACAGCCTCAATCAACGAGCTTTTGCCTGATCCATTACTTCCTCCAGTATCTTTGTTCTTGCCCTCGATCATCACAAGACCAGAGTATTGGTCAAAGGCTAGCTCCGCTTCTTGGAAGCTGTAGAAGTTATTTATCTTTATGTTATTTATCTTCATCTAATTCTTTCAACCCAGATAGCAAATCTTCTTTGGATAGGGGTGTGACGCTGCTATCAATGTAGTCTTCTATAATAGCCTCGTTGATACTAAACAATTGTCTCTCTGGACGGTAGTAGCTTATCTCCTCTTTAGTGTCTACCACATTTGCAAATCGTATATCTACCCAATTGATCAAAGGATAATCAGACCTAATCTTGGAGATCAAATCCAATTCATTACCTTCCTTTAGCGGATTAACTAAGACCCGAACTAAATTAAAGTGTTGATCGTCTAGCTTAAGTTTGTGAAGATCTTCTAGCTTGCAAACATGATGCTTTGGCCCCCCGACAGCAGGGATGGCTTTCCAATAGTTTCTCCTGTTTTTAAACTTGTAGTGAATAACATAGTTTGGCTTCCCTGCTTCTTGGAATGATGTAGTGTACGGAGTGCCTACAACCACCACTTTATCTTTTGCTGAGTAGTGATGAATATGTCCAAGAAATGTAAGGTTATTAAAGCACTCAAGAGGAATACGAAAGTCATTATCCCCAGCACTATTAAGACTCCCATGGTAACCAAAATGCCCAAATACAACGGCCCTTTTATCGTCAATGCTAGCAAGGTGGCTCTTAATAGTTTCTTCATTTTCATAGTGTGGGATTAAAATGCCTAAACCGCGATCTTCAGGTTCAAGATTTATAATCATTCCAAACGACATAGGTTTGTCTGTGCAAACCTTAATATACTTCGATTCAAACAATGACAATGCAGTAAGGCCATCATCAGCCTTAGATACTGCATCATGATTTCCTCTTACAATAAAAACATCAGCATGTAACTTGCTTAGAAGAGTTTTTAATGCAAGCATAACTTTTATGCTAGGATTTCTTTTATCGAAGATGTCTCCTAGAAATACAACCTTAGGATAATTAATAGGACATAGCTCATTGAACTCCTTTACTGTCTTCTCAATAAATGCACATTGTGCATCTAGGTAGCCCGGAATATCATCCCGAAGGTGTAGGTCGCCAAAGATTATTGTTTGAGGATCAAGCATCGTCATGTCCCATTATAGAGAGCTTGTTAAGTCCCATTCTGTTAAGATCAGGACAAATTAATGTATAGATTGCCTCTGCTGCTCGTCTAATTTCAAACTGTGCGTCTGCGTGTAGTCTTTGCGCCAAGAAATGAATTATTCCCTGCAAACTAACAGTCCAGTACGCTTCCGTGTATATGTTTTGTGGAAGCATCATCCTAGCGATTTCCTTGGCAATGCCAGATTCTATCCTCTCTTCGTATGCCTTGTATGCAGCCTCGCATTCTTCAAACATCTTTGTCCTAGCTGCGGAGTGATTAAATTCTTGGCCTAAAACAATTGACGCTTGCTTGTTGCCATGAGGGGGATTGGCTCTCATCATGGTTGGGATGTAGAACTCAGGCTTGAACGGAGCGTACCTCCCACTAATCTCATTCCAACTGCACCCCTTATCTGAATCGTACATAAGATCAAACATCTCTACACATACAGGGTCACCATCAACCTCATATTTTCTCCATGTGCTGCCCACTTGATACTTTACCCACTGGCGCAGAGTAAACAAAGGAATTTTTACATGGAATGTGTAATAGCTGTGTCTGAACGGAGAGGTATGCGAGTTGGACAACAAGAAGTTGATTAGCTTGAGATCCTTGTCATCCACCTCAAACTTAGTCTTCGAATAAGATATTCTCGCTGAGTTAATTACCTTCAGGGCTACATCAGTCTTCATCCTGTCTACAACAGATACGAATCCGATGCCATCATTCAAAAAATAAATTCTATTAGGATTGTCCAATTGCATTTTTGACCTCTCTTAGATTAGAGACACCACCACTCTTATTGAATTTAACATCTACCCCACCACCGAAAGAACTGCCAACCTCTACCTCAATTGCAAGAGGAACGACACAATCAAAACCCATTGCCTGCCTTAGGTAAGGGTATTGAGTCATCTTGTGGTTTAGGATCATCAAAGCCTCGTCTATCTCGTCCTTGGGGCTGATAACCTCTATGGAGTCGTGGACGCTAGCTACAACGCGAGATTCCATGCCCTGCTTCTTAAACTCCATAGCCATATCCAACAGGGCAAAGGTAGTGATCTCCGAAGCAGAGCTTTGAATAATGAAGTTTACCCCTTGGCGTTCACACCGTGAGCGGATCTTGGGGATAGGGGACTTGATGTTGTCCAAGTTACGCCTGCGACCAAAGATACTCTTGGCATACTTGTTCTTGTTGATGAATTCCTTTACTTCACTCATCCATGTAAACACCCCCGGATAAACAGAAGCATAAGTGTCAATGATCTCCTTGGCCTCGTCAATCTCGATATTAACGGTCTTGCTTAGTTTGAACTCGCTGCCACCGTACACGATCAAGAACGAAACTGACTTGGCGATCTGGCGTTCTTCTGGAGTAATCTGATCGATTGGCTTCTTCCAAATCAACGAGGCGGTATACTTGTGCAGATCTTGACCAGAGAAGAATGCATTGATCAAATTCTTATCTCGACAGGCATGAGCTAGGATCCTAAGTTCCATGGCTGAATAGTCAGCAGCGATGAAATAGTGATCCTTGGGTGCAACGAACAAACTACGGATATTCGGATCCTTGGTCCGAGGCAAAGTGTGGAACGACACACCCATATTCTCACGAGCGGAATATGCGGCGCAGGACAAGCGACCTGTCACCGTGCCATCAAATCGGAAGTCGTAGTATACCTTATTGTGCTTGTTGTACTCGACGGCTTTCCCCACTCCGTCAATGTAGGTAGACTGCAACTTCTCTAGGCCACGAAGTTCCTGTAGGCGGTTAAGGAATTCGCGTGCCCGTTCAAGCTTATCAGTAGGAGCATCCCCGATTACACTCCTACTAATAGCGATTGGATCAATCTTGCTCATCTTGATTCTAGCTCTTCTTCTATTTGCTCCAAGAGGATTTCAATGCACTCGGCGTTGACCGATGGCTTGCCCTTGGCAGTATTAACCGGGGGATACAGGTTGAAACCTTGATCGTTCGTAAACAAGATGTCGATCAAGTCTGCCGAGGAGTTTAGGTTCGCCTCGTTAGGGACTTCCATCATAGAATGGATTTGGTTATTTTTCTCGGCAATCTTGGCATCCAAGTCAGTATTCAAACTGACCAATGTCTCCATGTCAACTTGCAAACCATTATACTCTATCTCGGCAAAGATAGGAGTCATGGGTGCAATCAGACTATCGTACAGGTGATGTAGTTGAAGATCCTTTAACTGGTCTTCCAATAGGTGGAAGATCTTCCAAGTAAAGAATGCGTCCTGAGCATTGCCTTCAGCAAGATCGGCCAGAGACATCTCTGCCCAATTCTGCTTCTTGGGGTCTTTTACAGTAAGCATCAGAACTCTTTCAGGTATTCAGGGAAGTATTGTTTGACCAGATCCATCAAGGACTTGGGAGCATCCTCACGGATGAAGTGCGACATGAGCTTGGTATCCCACACATTTGTGAATGTGATACCCTGCCCGTAGAGGAACTTCAGGTCGAACTTGGCGTTTTGCAGGATCTTCTTGTTATTGGGGTTGTTGAAGATCCTATTCAACATAATAGCCACTTGCTTGCGGTCTTCTTCGGAAAACGGGGACTCCTTGTGGATGTAAGGGATAATGGCTTGGCAGATCTCACCATCGCACTTATAAGAAATAGCGATGGTCATGATGGAGTCTTGCTTAAAATCTAACCCCGTGGTTTCAATGTCCACAGCAATGTTATCAGTCTGTCCTTCTAAAAAGGACAAATTTTCTAGCTGTTCTAGCGACATAATTAGCGTATATGGCACAACTAAGTCTTGATCCTTCTTGAGGATATACTTGTTGTACCCGTTGCGAATGTCCTGCTGGAACAATGCTACAAGCTTTGGCTCTATGGCGACTGATGCTGGGTGCAAGATCGGGATTACCGGAATCCCTTTGTACTCAAAGGTTTTACCCCTCTTATTGGTGATGCCAGATTTCTTGATCAGCATCTTCATGGCAAGGTTGCCACAGGTGAAAATTAACTTAGGCTTGCACTTGTCTATGGTAGCGTCTAGGTGCTTGCGACAGGTCTCCATGTTAGTGGGAGACATATCATCCTCCTTAACATCTGGACATTTAACCGATGCCGCCACAGTAAAGTTTTTAACTATTGGCTTTACATAGGACTTAAATACAGCCGTCTCGTTGTCCGTCATGCTGCCAACATGATACCCATCCCAACGAACCGAGTCCAAAAGGAATAAAACCTCAGATTGGACTAGCCCCTCGTAATCCATGTAGGCATGGATGGGTTTAGGCTTCTCTAGGATGGAGCAGCCAGCGCAGCCCGGATTTGTGCAGTTTTTCCTATTCTTGTACAGATCGAGCAGGTCAGCCATATTTTGTTTACCTATAATAGGTTATGAGTAAATATTACCTAGATAACAAGCGGTTCGAGGAGTTAATCGTATTATACCTCAAACACGATAAGAAAAACAAGAAGCTCAAGAAACCCAAACCCAATCCTTACGAAGAAGAGTTATTTATTTTATTCGATATATTAATAACCACTATTTTAGATTCTTTTAAGTTTGATGTGGATTCCGATGATGGGAAACAGGAATGTTTTTTATTAATTATAAAGAAATTAAATAATTTTGACCCCGAACATGGGAGTGCATTTAATTATTTTACGACATTAATTTTAAATAATTTAAGATTAGTTTATTCTAAGAAAAAGCGGTATGATAAAAAAATTGCGGACCTTTTTGAGGTCCGCAAGGATTCACTCGAAAATATTCAACCCCTCAAGAATTCTTGAGGGTAGAACCTCCTGATAGATTTTATACTCCCTTAGCTTTCTATCACTTATATAAAAGTAACAGGTTGGAACCGAGGTGCAAGGTAGAGTCTTTTCCCAAGCAGAGAAAAGTTCAGGAGTTTCGAAAGAATCTACAAGCAGCATTGTGTATGGATTTTCAGTTAAGTTAAGTCCAGTTTTAGCTTCTGCTTGTAAAGTTTTATTTTGCTTTAGGATTGATTTGAGAATAAAGGAACTTCGAGTATCCCAGTCAGAATAGTAAAAAACTGCAAATTCCTTTTTTTCTTTTTGTAGGGTTCTTATTGACTTGTAAAGATGATTTTGGTTTTTTACTTCGATTATTTCGATCACGGCTTATCTTCTGCAATAGTAACGGAGCCTTCTTGGGAAGCATCATCAGCCGATTCGAGGTCAGCTTTCATTTTTGCAAAAGCCTCGGGGTCTTTTTGCTTAAATTCCTCTATCTTGGCGGCAAAATCTTGTTGAAGGGCTTGGACCCCCTTGTAGAAGAGAAACTTAACAAATTCGTCTTGACTCATATTACTAGGTTTTGCCATTTTGGCAAAATTAGTAAAACCTTCGGCTTCGTCTTTTCCAAACTTAAGAGTTATCTTCATTCTTCCTTCCTTGTGTCCTTTGGGTTTAACTTCTAATTTAGCATTAGAATTTTTAAAACTCACAAATAAATTTTTAGATTGCTCAAATACTTTTGCAACTTTACTTGTTAAAGGTGCATCAGATATTTTTGGGATATCTTTTGTCTCCATAAAATGGCGACCTCCATGCCCTATAATAGTATTGGAGCGGAATGAAATTATGCAAGACGAATACGATTTAAGCAAATTAGTTAAAAACAAGAAGAAGCGGTTAAATAGCAAGAACAAGGGAAACACCTTCCAACGCAAGGTGGCTCAAATGTTTAATGAGCACTTTGGGACAGATCAGTTCGCGCCCACACCGGGGTCGGGGGCATTCGCCACGACACACAGCTTACCCAAACATCTTCAGATCTATGGTGACCTCATTACCCCACAAAACTTTTGTTTTGTACTTGAGTGCAAGAAGGGATACAACAATGAAAACATAGGATCAACCTTCAGCAAAAAATCCCTGATTACAGAAGCCTTACAACAGGCAGATCGGGATGCTAAGAAGTGTGCTAAAATTCCAATGGTTATCTTTCAACAAGACAGGAAAGATATCTTGTGTATCATTCCTTACAAGAAATTCCACGCACCTTTTTTAAATAACTTAAGCTATTATATTTCATTAAAAAACGAATACTTAATAATAAAACTAAAAGAGTTACTAAATCTATATCCTCAAGAAGCTATATTTTGGATAATGACTCATTATTGATACTTAGAAATTAATGTATCTAACATTAATCTTTGTTCTCTTAGTATATCAAGTATACCAATTGATAGTTCTGTAGATGCTCTGATTGCCTGAGCTATTTCAGGACGACCACTATATTTTTTACCTTGTTCTTGCAGAAATGTTTTACCAGCAATGAAGTCGTAGCCACCAGAATAAATAGATAAAATACCAAGTCTTGCTTTAGTGGTACAATCCCCTTCAGGAGAATCGGAAGAACAACGGAAGAAAGATAAATTACCCCCTTCTGATTCAGCAACCTCGACCTCCCCAGACCTAATTCCATCTATCAGCGTTTTTCTTATACCGTTTTGATCAGAAATTTTTACTACCCCATCCTCTAATGAGCAAGAAATCATGAGTTGTGCTTGTTCTTCTGCACAACCTACATTTGATAATAACCCATCCAGAGCAGCCAATGCAGCATCTCGTTTAGGTTTTCTTCCATCTAGATCTTTAAGAATCCTACCTGTTAAAACTCTATCTCCAGCATATGTCAAATCCGACAAAATGCTATCTACTTGTTCTTGACTCGGAGAAGATCCTAAAGTTAATTCAGCATCTGTATCTTTTAATGCAGCCCTTATCCTACTCAATAAAGTATCAGAATACTTACCTTTTTCTTTTGCCTTTGTTACCTGTTCTACTAAATCAGTTATTTTTCCTCTATCGTCTCTAGCTTCGGAGAATATTTTTTGAACTGTTGCCGCAGGTACACTGTGTTCTCTCTCTATTCTAGCAAGCATAGATTGCATTTGAGGTGTTTGTGCAGTTATTAAATTCTTTTCCGTTTGATCCACTGATGCAGAACCAACCTTGGCTTTTCTATCATCAATTGATGTCTTTAACCCTGTATGAATCACTATGTCTGAATCTTGAACAAGATTTGATACACCGTCATCGCCTGCATACATCTCTTTTACACGAGCACCATTGTTGGCAAACTTTTGATACTCTTGATTAATGGTTTCCTCATAAGCTAAATTGATTCGGGCTTCGTATTCTTGATCAGGCTCTTTACGCAATTTTGGCGTGGTTTCTCGAATTGCATCCTTTGGAATTAATCTGCGTAGTGCATTCTTGGCATCGGCTTCGTTTTTGTAAACTAACAAGTGGTCGGTTTTCTTTCCATTCCTGTTGGAGGTTCCAACCCTAACCACATACTTAGGTTGCATTACTCCAATGTAATTCATATTGATCTTAGCCAATGAAGTTAATATATGCGCTCTGTAAGCATTGGATAGGATTGCTACTTCTTGCTCAGATAATTCTTTTCCAAGCTCCATCTTATGGTTGATGGAACGAATCACTCTATCCATCGTAGGATACATCATTTCTAGGATATCAGATAAACCTCTGTTCCTAGCTAATTCAGGATCCGTGACAGCCATCTTTCCTGACATGAAAGACTCGTATCCCCTAAACGCTTTTAATCCTTCTATCTTATGTTTTTCAACAAGAAGCGTTAATTTTTGCTGTCCAAATTTCAAAGTTTCCTGATATCTTGCCATATCCCCATTATCTTTATGGGCCTTGGCATTTAGAAAAATTGCAAATATTTCACTAAACCCCTCACCTACATCACCGACTATACCATTGTACGCACCTACATTTTGTATGTGCGCTCTAAATCTTTGGCGAGAAGGGAGATAGCTAGCTCGCATCTCTGTCTCATCTATACCCAAATCTTTACCTCTTCTAATGGCAAGAATATCAAAGCTTTCCCCTAGGTGCTTCCAGAATCCAGTATCCTTGTGTATTCCTTCCCCTTTGTGCCATCTAAAGGTAGCCCAATTTGGCCTTCCAGAATCATCATTACCAATGTTAATTCTAATTTGGTTTACATCTACACCTTGCCCGAATTGAATTAAATTCGAGTCTCTAAACATTTTTATTTCATCTATGCTCACTGAATCTGGAGTGTCTTTTAATTTTTTAAATAAACTTACATATTTTCCTAGCATAGCCATGGCATAAACCTGTTGCTGTGGCGTAATCTCAGGATTTTTCATGAACTTGGAAATTACTGAATTTCTATCTTTGTAGAATATTTCCTCTAATCTTGTTTTACTTCTTGCCCAAGGATAGTCTCTACCTTGATAATTTTCCATGGACACAAACGCGCCAGCTTCTATGAGTTGTCTTGTTTCATCAAACATTGCCATAGCAATTGTTTGCATTTCCTGCATATGAGGATCGATAGGAGCTTCTTGTGTTGGAGAAATTTGCCCCTCAGGTTGTGCTGCTGCATCTGACTGGGATTCAGGTTCGTTTTCTGTTTTTGCCTCAGCCCCTAATATTGCCTTACCTATTGCAATCATTCGGGAGACATCATCTGTTCCATCCAAGGACAATCTATTTGTTTTTGTTCCCGGAAAATTAGCAACATTTAAAGTTTCAAATGTCTTAAACCCATTTGCATTCATCGCACCCTTAACATTTCCTTGTGTAGACCATTTTAGCTTTGCTTTTGTATTGGGTGGGACTGTTGGGTCCATTGGGAATTGTTGAACTGCTTGAATATACTTTTGATCTTCGGGACCCTGTTCTAGTATGTAAGAAACACGGAAGGACCGCTTTTTAATCTTTTGATAGCTGTTTAATAATTCCTGAAAATAATCCATATTAAAAAACCCACCCAGTCTTATCTGAGTGGGCCTTATCTATTATAGGTATGCTTTATACTTTAGCTTGCCATGTATTTGCTGAAGGTTTTGGTTTAAATTGGTCTGATGAATCTTCTACTGCTTCTTCTCCTACATCTAAAATATCATAAGGATAAAATTTATTAGGAGAGGACTTTAAATCTAATTCGTTTCTCCTATCTATGCGAGTTGGGATATTAGTATCCCCCTCTCCGATTGTAGAATACTGACTCACTAGTGTTGTTTCTGGTGGTGAATATGTAGTCTCTGTTTTGATTATATCAGTATAGTTACGATTATCACCACTGGTAAAAATGTAAAGGTCTTCATACTGAAATGTAACGGTTATTCGAGATGTTGAATTTGAAGAATAATCTAAATCACTTTGAACTACATTAATTACTGTTACACCAGAAAATTTTATAACTTCTGCTAGAGCACCAGCAACATCTAATTTTCTAATACAAAAAGTATCTATGTCGAATACACTTGTTGGAGTAACTCGATCCCCAATTAATTTATTATCAGCTTCCTTAAAAGCTTCAGAAAATTGAGGAGCAATCTTGTTTATTTCACCTATGTCTGCAAGTAAAAAAGTATAAAATACGCTAAAGATACTATCTCTTCCCTGCCTATATACATCTTCAAATTCTAATTTAAATGTTTTTTCTTTTGGTGCTAGTGGAATTTGATAAGTAGTTCCATCATTTCTTAAAACAACTTCAATTTGAGGATTGTAAGTAAATTCTTTAAAAGCTACAACATTTTGTTCTACAAAATTTCTTGTCTCTCTATCAAAAATTTCCCTAATTCTTGGAATTTCAATTTCAAATCCATAGGATCTTATAGGATCTATGGATTTGATTTTGACTATTTTTTCTATTAAATCGTCTTCCTGTTGCTCTGATGCAGTAAGTGGGGCAGTTTCTTCAACTGATACAACTCTATGTTTTATCCAAGGAGTCGAAGATTTCGCAGAAAAATTACCCATTTGTTAATTTAAAATCACTGCCCTGCTGGATTTACTATAGAAGGTACAGCTAGACTGTCATGGATTATCGCATCATACCGGAACTTCATTTCTATTGTGTGAAATTCATTGGTTGTTGAGTAATTTAATTCAGCCCCCTTCCAAGACTTTGGATATATACCACCCAAAGTAATTGCTTTTAGTGGGGTGCCGTCTGGACCTAATTGAAGGACAGTAGCTTGCGCCTTGATAACAGTAGCATACCCTTGTTTTCCCGTTGTTGGGTTATGGGTATTTTGCATCCAACGGAAAAGATATTCACTAACATCTTTTTGCATCAAATTATCAAAAGTTACTGTTAACTCTTCCGTGCTAGCTTTTCCGGGGAAATAGAATTTTTCATTAACCCTATTAACCTCAATATCTTCTACGGAAAATCCAATTTGAGATACTTGTTTTGCAGCCAAAGTTAAATATCTAGTTGCATCAGACCCTAAGATATCAGGTACTTTAAATTGAATTTCCCACTGATATGATCTTATTGAATCTAGTGTGTGGGAGAGGGAAGGCACAGGAGCGTCTGTCTTAATAACACTGCGCTCTGGGCCTACTTGAAAATATTTAGATTGTTGTAATGCCATAATAATCTCCTATCAGTTACCTAGTTTAGCTGATTGATTTGTAACATTTAGCTCAAACACTACGACCTCTGCTGCCTTCGTGGGTTGTAGGATTACCTTACACCAGAGTTCATTTCTATCTACGCGGATGGGCGTGTTTGTTGTTTCATCACAAACAACTCTGTAATCTACGAGTCCGCGTCTATTCTTGATATCTTCCAAGAGAGGTTGGATAACTCCACGAACAGCTTCCCATGTAACTGGGTCGTTTGGTTCGAACACAAATGATTGTGTGCTATTGAGTACTGCTTTTCTTAGAGAGATCATTAATCTGCGAACATTTACTCTATCTAGAGCTGTTGCAGTTCTTTGTGTAGTTCTTTGACCAAAGATGGTGATTCCAGCTTGGGGGAAATTAACGATTGGGTTTATTACATTTCCACCACTGTATAGGGAATCACGATCTCCTTGGTTCAAATCAACTTCCACTTGAGTTGGTTTGGTTAGTCTACCTCTACGGAAACCCGCAGGAGCAAACCAAGTATCTGCTACAGAATCTGTGAAGCACATTTGTCTTGCTGCAAATATTACGGGGTCGTACCATTTGTCTTCACCATCTGCAACACTAAAGACTTTTACCCAAGGCCAGTACACTGCTGCATAAGAACTATTGATGGCCGCAGTTCTTGTTTCAGCACGACCATTTGACCACTCAATAGCCTCTTGAGGGGTATTGATTGTTCCATATGGAGGAGATACCAAGGCCAAGAAGTTTTGAGAAGTTTCTGCTAAAGTAATCAAAGCATTTTGAACGCTTTGAGTATTTATGTCAGGGACTGCGGCGATAGATATGTTCAAATCGTCGTAATCGAGAGCATATATTCCACTCTTTGGAGTGTCCGAAGGGTCTCCGATAATTGCAGTTGAATTAACATCATTATCTGTGGGGTGATATCCACTATGACCGTTAGTTAAATTGTAAGTTCCTTCTACAAACTTCAAGAACTTTGGATTTTGGTGAGACAATCCAGTACCTGATGTAGTTCCTGTTCCAGTTAAAGCACGAGTGTCAGCAAGGAACCCACCAAATGTAACTTTAGTAGCTGTTGGCAAATCTGTTACTTCACTCAATGATGCTGTGAACGCCGAGTAGCCATCAGTATCAACATCTGTTGAAGTTGACCGTGATAGATAAGCTTTTATAATTTCCGACTTGGCATTAGATTCTCCTACATTGATATAGTCTTCTATGAACAATGAGGAGGTTAGATTAACTTTGAACTGCTCTAGTTGAGCGCCGTTTTGATTAACTTGTAGGATAAACTTCGAATTTCCTAAAGCATCGACTTCGATTGAATTACCTTTTACAGTACCGTCTGCGTTAGTGGTTAAATTATACCCAGCACCAGAGTATAGCGAGTTTACCAAGTATCCAAAATCAGTATTTACAACTGTTCCACCAAAAACTTGAACCGAAGACCCTACCGTGCTTGAAGTGGGTAAAGCAACTGTAGAAGTGTAGAACGGTACTGAAAGGGCTGATGCAATTGGCGTGGTGTATGTTGCATTGGAGTAGGCTGATACTAAGATACTAGCACCAGATCCAGCGAACGCTCCAACCAAGTAAACCGCACCATTGGAATCATTTTGTACTGATATCTTGTCTGAATCCAAAGATCCTCCAATTACTTGGGTAAGTGCCAAGAATTGAGCATTTGTAGCAGTGGTTGTTACCGTGCTAGCGGGAATAGCGTATTGTTTTGGGGTTACGAATTGGTTCGTTCCATTTCCGTCTTTTACCTGAACGGACAAGTAAAGAGGATTATTCTTACCAAAGCTATTAGCAGAAACAACTACGGCAGGGCAAGATCCGATGCTTACCAAAGCGGATGCTTCAGCAGCAGATGTTCCTGCTGCACGAACGAAATAAACTGATCTAGTTGTTTCTAATATTTCGAGTGCACCTTCCAAAGCTTGTCCGGGGATATCTTCGCTAGGGTCACCGAAAATACGAACTAGATTTTGCTGTGATGTCACTAATGTTGCTTTATTGACTGGCCCTTTGTCGGCAAAACCAACCAAACCAACAATAGATGAATTGTTTGCTACTGGATACTCGGAAATATCCTTTTCTATTGTATAAACACCGGGAGAAACATAATTTGCCATAATTTACCTCAAAGTTATTTCTTGCTGACTTGTGCCACAGCAAAATCAGGGAGTACTCACTATTTTAATTAATTTTCTCTTAGCGAGATTCATTGCCATCTCACTAAGTTGATCATCTCTTACTACTAATCTCCCGCGAGGGGGAATTCTTTTAAATAGATTTGTTCCGGGAGCTAAGATGCAAACTTGCAGACTTTGTAGAGATTCATTAATTAGTGTTTTCATAATTCACCTATAATATTTATTAGGCTTCAACTTATATTTTTAGAAATATTTTAAAAATATACTTAATCTTTAAAATAAATAGTCCAATCTACAATTAACTTAAAATTGGTATTTTTAACTATTGGGGTACTAAGGGGTTTGTATGCCGCCAGCATTGGTCTGTCTATTTTGTATCCTGAATCCGGGTTTTTTATAAAAAGACCTAACTCTTTTATCGATACATTGGGAGCTAGATTTTTCTCTAAAATAAGTTTATGAGTTATTGACCCATCCAAATTATTAATTTTTTGAGATGGTAAAATTTCTAAAAAATCTCTTTTTGCCGTGGATAGATCCATGTCTAAAGAAGATGAATAAGCTGTTCTAGAGAATGATGTAGATTTAAATAAAAATTTTAAATTGTAAATATTTATATCCAAATCAGTACCTAATGAAGATTCCGCAACTGGAGTTTGTATTTGATAAAAACAACCGACATTTGATGTTTGTTGATCTTTGTAATCAACTATTCCTGACCCTATTTGAAAAAATCCGATCTGATAATCGTCAATAGTTCTATTTACTTCTTGTGTTTCAAAAAAAGATGCAAGACTATATCCAAGTCCTACAGTAATTAAATTATTATCACTGTAAATCTTTTCTATCGAGTTACCATCGTCTTTATAAATTTCAATAAGACCTTTGATCATACTATCCTCTTGGTTACTTCCACCTCGTAATTAAACTCTTCTATCTTACCTGTCGATGTTACCAAGAACTTCGGGCTAGGAACATATGTGCTTGCGGTCAGAGTAAAAACCCGTTTTAAAATTCTGTCTTCTCTATCAGATAAAACCAAATCAGAATCAGACGCTTCCTCTAATAAAAACAATTTAATTACATTTGAAGTGTTTGTTGTAATTGATATATCTGGATTAAAGTGTAAGTGAATTTGTTCTGTTATTTGATCTAAATCATTTTTGTACTTTGCCCAAACAGTTAATTCATATTCAACCTCAATCGGAGAATCAACCAAACTAACGACACGAATAGCCCGTTGTTTTTTCTCATCCCAATATTTTTCGTAATAAATGTTAGGTCCGTATCTTTGCCGCTTGTTGTCTTTTTTAGATCTAGGTTGGCTAATGGAAATTATCGGGAGGATTAAATTTGTTTCTTGTGTTAATTTTGCTACAGCACGCTCGGGATTTGCAAAAATACACTTTACCCCAGTTACCTGTTCTTCATCATTTATTATTGAATAATCAGAAAAAGTATTAATTACAGATCTGAGTAGTTCTTTGTAGACAAAGGAAACTTTTGTTCTTTTGGACTTTGATTTTTCTATTAAATCTCGAATAAACGCAGTTGAAGACCTAGCAGGGGGTAAAACATTATATTGTAGAGATTGGCTTTCTACGAACTCTAATTTATTGCTGAACTCTGTCATAAGGATCTTCCTCCTATGTCATCTGCAACATCAGAAAGTTTCATTGTCTGAACATCGCTAGAATCCCGCAAGACCTTGGCTGTGCAAATGTAATGGTATACCCCGTAAGATTCAAAACTATCCTCTTGAACTTCAAATATTTCGTATTTTATTTTCTGAAAATGAGGTTCAATGATATCCCCGACGATTGGCGATCTACCTAATTTTTTATCTAAATAAGATTTGTTAAATGTAAATATTTGATCGTTTGTAAGATTTATCCCAAATTGATTTAAAGGTTCCTCTATTACTTTTGGATCATAATGCCCATATACAATTACACCTGCATTTGTGATAGGTTTGTTTCTTTGTTCCATGTATACTTCATCATACTGAGCCTTGGAAGACATGAATTTATAGTAATTTAACTTAGAGCCAGATAAGCGAATATTCTCTTCATCCACTAAATTAAATAAATTAATATCAGGATTATTTCTATCAAATAAACTTAATTCGCTGTCAGTATCAACAACTTCTATTTCTGGAATATTGACATTAGTTTTGAAATTTTTATTCATTAGTATAGAGTAAAGCTAGGTGGCTCTTCAAACTCAGACAAGAGTTGTTTTTCAAGCAATTCTAATTCTTTCTCACTTTGCTGCGCCAACAAGTCGCCATTCAGTTGAGCACCACCTCCGGGTCCCGGAAGTGTTTTGTATTTGCCCCGAACTTGTGCTAGCACTCCTTTGGCTAGAGCAAGTGCATATTTTTGTATAAAAACTTTGTACGCAGGATGAATTGTATCGGAATTAAGTGCTCTGTACTGCACGATTACTGATTGATCGGTTGTTGCTGGAACAGGATAGATTTGTAGGTATTTATTATCTACTATATCGAATGAACCATCTTGACCTAAGATCTTCCTCATCATCTCCAAACTAATTTGCAGAAGATTAAATTCACCGATGCTAAAATCGTTGAACAAGAAGTTTTGTTGGAAATATTTTAAAAAGTAATCTTGTTCTAAACTTTGTCCCATTCCCGGTACGCCAATCAAATCCTTCTTGTATACAACATATTGAACATTATCCAAAACATACTTAGGAAGCTCATATATGTTGACTCCAGCAGTTGTTTTGAACGATATGAACTGTGTTGCCCAAAAAGGAGCATGATTTGCTAGTTTAGTTACTGCCTCATCAATTACTGATTTAATTTGAAAATCACTTAACTCAACCCTAATCACGGGGTAACCTAATCTTCCAAGAATAAAAGATTTAATTGATTCTTCAAATTTAGTAAATTCTATATTATCTTGTAATGTGGTTTTATTTAACTCGTCGTAGTTTATTTCCCCATTAGGTTTAGAAGTATCTACTAAATCCCCATAAGGAATAGCAAAACTATTACCATAAGTATCAATTTTTGGTTTAATTATACCGCCCATAAATAAAACCTCTCTATGTTATATAGATCAATAAAAGAACCAGAGAGATTTTATTTCTCTCTGGTTCATAAATTAACTATTAACTCACTCAGCTAGGATTAGTTGTCTTAACGAATGGTGTGTAGAGGTAAGTTGCGGCAGGTCCAACTAGTCTAATGACTCTGTAGAATCTATTAGCAGGTTGAACTGCTGCTTTGGCGTAACGGGTCAAGATACCCTTTCTTGGTTGGAAGGTATCAGGGTCCGTAATGGTTGGTAGAGCTTCGATTGGGATGTATGGACAGTAAACGAATCCACCGTCCATTGGGCTTCCACCCTTATATCCCATCAAAATTTCGTCTTCAGGCCAAAGTGGGTCGATGAAGAGATCGTACTTACCAGCGAACTTGCCACGATATTCAATCTTGTTGGCACCCATGTTTGTGATGCCTTCAGTCTTGGGACCAATACCACCTTCGAGCTTGGCAGCGGATTCCAACATTGCACCAACGAGGGGTGATGTTATAATCCAATTACCGGGGCCACGGTGTGTGGTCTTGTAGATGTCTTGTGATGCAAAGTTCATGACTGCTAAGAGGTTAGCATAGACATGACCAGCATGCTGTGGTGCATAATTTAGTGCTGTTGATGTTAAATCAACTACGAAGACATTGCTTCTGCTATCACCGAAATCATTAGCAGGCATTGTGCCCTGACCATAAGTAAATGCTCCGGGGGTGAATGAAGTGGTTTCCGCTGTTGGGCCTGTTCCACCTATAGCACCAAAGTTGTTTGAGTTAGTTGTATTGTCTAGTGAACTTGGAACCCAACCACCAACAGAATTTCCAACGGTATTTCTAATATTGTAGGCAATACCACGGATGTCTTCTAGTAGTTCGCGGTCAATTTCGAGTTCCAATTCCTTGGACATGAGTTCAGTCAATTCACGCTCAAGATCGAGGTTGTGATATGCCTTGAGGTCTTGGCTAGCTTCGATTGTCCAGAGAGCACGCATTTTCTTCGTGCGTGCAACGACGGGCTGCTGCTCGATGCTAATGTTAAGTTCAGGAATTCCTGTTCCGTCTAATCTTTCGCCAGCGGAAACAGACCACCCAAGGAATGTGGTGTTTGTAGGCCACATAGCAATCTGACCACCGTAAGTGGTTGATGCTGTACCACGAGTCTCATTACCAGCAGAACCGCCGTACAACGCACTGGTATTAACAGTGCCTGTAGTGGTTAGTGTTCCAGTTGTACCTATGGCTGAAGTAGTTTGACCACGATAGGTCAAATTGTACTTGCTAAATAGGGTTTGTTTAGAAGTATCATACTGACGAGCAGAACCTAGGTAGAAGATCTGTGATACTGGACCTTCCATAGGCTGAACTGAACCGATCTTGTTGAAGATCAATTCAGGGAACACTCTACGAACTAGAGGGAAGGCGAACTTTTGGAAAGTGCCTAAACGACCTGTAGTAGTTGCGCCGTCAGACATCGATTCGTTGACTTGATTTGCAACGATGCTCTTGGCTTGATTCTCTAGAAGAATCGCAGTGACCTTAGCTGTGTACTGGTCACTAATGCCTTCTAGTACTGGTGACCACTTTTCAACTAATTTGTTGTGGTTAAGATTTGTTAATGAATCGGACATAATTTTCCTCACTTAGTTTTTGGCATTAGGGCCATAACACTTTCAGTTAAGAACTGGTTGTTTACCTTAGACTCTTTCTTAACCGGAGTATTTTTCATCTCTTCGGCAATCATGACTGCCTTTTCAGATGACTTGAATTCTAGATCATTCATTTCATTTAGTTCATTGACCTCAGATTCAAGTTGTATTGTTTGTTCTTCCAATGCTTTATTTTTCTTGGAAAGTAGTTTTATTGTTCTTTCTAATTGATCAATTTGCTTTGAAGCCGAGTTTAATTCTTCTACCAAAACAGCGTTTTCTTCTTCGACTTCAGATTGCTCACGAACTACTTCCGCGATTGCATTGTTTTCGTCTTTTTCAGACAACTCAAGTGCCATTAAAGACTTAATGCTTTCAAAGAGTTGAGCATTACGATAAACTTCACTCTCTTCTTGCAACTCCTTGAGTGCGTGTTCCTTGATGGACTGTATTTCCATTCTCAAGAAACCTTTCACTTTGGCCTCTAGTAATTTAACTCTTTCGTTTACTTCTTCTTTGATTACCGAGTCAACTAGTTCGGCAATTTGAGTTACTGTCTCTTCTGACAATCCCTCAGGTAATAATTCTGCGATTGATTTTATTTCTGTCATAAATACTCCTAGGACCTATATTTATCTAATAAGGTTATTTTAAAAACCTTAGATTTTTTTATTTTTTGTAACGATTGATTAATTTATCTATTTCACGAGATAAAGACTCAGCCCTGCTTATCTCTTCAATATCGACATCTTCGATTATTTCTTCGGGCTTATATTTTAAATCTAACTTATTTTTAAGTAGAGTGACAAATACATTTTCCCGAAGAGCTTGCTGCTTAGTCTTCTGTTTTAATAATAGTGTGGATTCCGACACAGATGGGAAAGCCCCCCTTGTGGATGGATCCGCAACTAGGTCAAAAGTGACCATTTTATAATCTTCTTGGACTTCTTGCTTGCCGGGAGTATCTTCACATTCTTTTAAACTACCTAATCCACGGCTGGAAATGCCAATACGCACACCATCTTTAATTAACTGCTGTGCTACCTTGCCTGCTGGAGTATTAAGTAATTCGGCTTCTCCTATTAATTTATTGCCATCCCAACCTAACTTTGTAATCAAGTGAGATACATTAGTTAATTTAACTGATGTATATTCAGGGTGGTCTAGCTCACCAAGAAGCCTGCGCTCCGCTATCATTGGGGTGAGCTTGGTCATTTCCCGCTCCAACAAGGACTTCTTGTAGCGACGATTGTTATTATTAAACTCATCGGCTCTACCGAAGATGCCTGCTACACGAACCAAACCATTACCTGATTTAGATTCGTTGATTACTCGTACTGAGTCTGATGTAAAGAAGTCCGTTAATAGATTCATATTAAATTCCTAAAAATCAATAGCTTGGCTTCCGCATAGTGTCGGAGGGTTTGCCTCCTTTATTTTGTGGGGCACTACCGGGTTTTCCTGCCCTCTGTGCGGGGGTGGGATTTTTCGGCATTAAACTTGTTCCGGCCTTACTAGCGGCTTTATGCAAAAACTTTTGTGCTTTTTTTTGCCCACCTGACCGCATCATCTTTACACCAGCAGCCTGTGTTTTAGGTGATAAAAAAGTTGTTTTTGCTTCATTAATTTGAGCTTCAACTAGTAAATCATGTATTCTTTGAATGTAGTTCATATTAGCAATTCCACTTTCTTAATGCTTTGTTTATTCTGCTATCAGGGTCGTTAGCAGTCTTTGCGGATGTTCTGCTCTTTTTCATCCCACCCATCCGAGCGCAGAATGATTTTCTTCTATTAGCAGCCTTTGAACCTTTTTTAAGTTTTGATGGCTTGGTAGTTACAGCGGTCTTTAATTTTGAACCGGGGTTTTCTCTACGATAGGATTCAACCCCCTTCTTATTTAATCCACCTGATGGGTTCTTGCCAGATTTTTTTTGCCAAGCTGCTACTTCGGTTATTAAATTACCTATGCGCTCAATTGAAGCATTTACATATTTTTTAGATTTAGTAAAATCGTTTGGATATTTTGCTAATCCTTGTATGGCAGTGTCAAGACTTGGATTTAATTCTTTTGTTGATCTCAGAGCTTCTGGAGATGTAGCACTTATGTATGCGCTTTTACTACTATATCGACCGGGAATCATCGCTGGTTTTGGTAAAGTAGAACCAAAACCTTTCCCCCCTCTTGGCCTTAATCTAGCCATATCCCTTTGACTACTTCCAGCCCAATCACTCCTGTCAGATCTACCAGTAAGCCTTCTATTAAGTCTTTTTTCTAAAGCCGCAGGTGTGTTAGCCATATTAGACTTTAAAAAAGGGCCAACTTTTCCTGATTGAAGTTCATTAAACATGTTAGTTCCATAATAACCAGTTTTACTTGGGTCTGTTACTGGAATCATCATCATCTCGCTTATTAAATCACCTATTCTCTGAATGGAATCTTCAACATTGTCAGGAGTCTTGGGGACTATTTTTTTCTTGTATCTTTCCTGAACACCCTTTGCTTTTGCATCTTTGCGGGTCATACCTTTCTTAGCCAATCTTTCGTCTCTTTTTTTCTTGGCTTCTGCTGTTTTTCTTATAGCTGCGAGGTGAGCAACTCTTGTTGCTGATTCGGCTGGAGTGCCCTCTGCACCTTTTCTTGCTTTGTAAGCAGCAAGTTCTTGTCTCCCTGCCTTTTTTTCCTTTACTTCATTTATTAAATTTACTATCTGCTCGTAGATGTTCATGGATTCGTTCTTTCTAGCAAAGGTAGAAACATTGGTAGGTTTGGGACCAGCGTTTCCGGCTGCTCTTTTTCTTTTAACTGCTGATCTTCTTTGACCTTTAGACATGGAATGGGCTTTTGCAAGAGGAACACACTTGGGATATCCCTTGCGTTTTTCTCCCTCTTGCCTGCCACATGGTTTGAATCCCCCACCTTTTTTTGGTGCTCCGATATCAACCCATTTTTCGGCAACCCATTTTCTTAAGTCTTCGTTGATCATTTTTTCTTTCCACCGGGTTTTACTTTACCTGAACAAACAGCGGATGCATACATGTTTGCATATGCAGAGGGGTAAACGGAAAACTTGCTCTTTGCTGCGGACTTACCTCTAGCACATAGCTTCTTTTCGTTTAATTGGAAAGATTCTCTAATTAATTTTGCTATGCTGCCGTAATAAGTTGAATCATCTACTCCTGCCCCTTTCCTTTTTAGTCTTTCTTTTCTAGCTTTTAAAATGTCAGCGTCCCTATCACCATATGTGATACCTTGTGTTTCTCTTGATGCGGCAGTTCCTCTACGCAAAGCATCTAACATTTCTTTTCCAGTGCTAGAACCAGAAGAAAACACTTCATCTCCTTGTTTTCTTATTTTATCTCGCATTTTTATTTTTTCTAAATTAGAAAGTCCAGCGTATCCTTTATCTTTCAATTCTGAATCTTTAAATGCAATAGGGTTTTCTTTTTTTAATCTTGCTGAAACAGCTTGATAAGCTGGAGTGGGAGGCTCCGTGCGGGGACGATGAGTCCTCTGTGCCATTCTAATGGCACCAGAACGAACTCTATTAAGTATATTATCTAAGAAAGACATTAATTGTGTTCCTTGTATTTTTTAAATTTTGCAGCATTGCTCTTACCATGTTTTTTTATTGTTCTAGCTGCGTAGCCTTTTATCTGTGAAAATGCGGTGCCTGCTGCAAATCCCTTTGCTACTTTGTTCCCATGTTCTCTACTTTTTTCACCCCAAGTAGGACGAGTAACGACATAAAGCCTGTCACTAGCTACAGTTGAAAAAATGGATCCATAATCCAAAGCCCCTAAAGCTTTTGATATTGATTTAAAAACTTTTACTCTTCCTTTTGAAGATTTTACTTTTTGACGAGAAGTACCTTCCTTGGAAGAGAATACTTGTCTTCCTGTGTCTGAACCTCTGCCACCACCAAATCGAGATTCTTGCAATAAGTCAATTATTCTCATGATTTGTTTTCCTTTACCCCATGTTTCTTTTTTACATCCATTACACAGCGTTCATATTTATCTTTATCTCCTCGACCAACAGAAGATGTACATACCGCCCAAGGATTTACTTTTTTCCCCTTTTTGGCTTCTGTTAAGAGATCGTATATTCTTTGATAAGTATTCATATCAATACTTCCACTTCTTCTTTAATTTTTTCTTTTTTGTTGGCCCAGCCATATTAACGCCAAGCATTCCACAAGTAGTCATCTCCTGAATCAATCCTCTAGCTTGAATTAAAACTTGTTCAAATTCAGCTATCAGTTGTTCAGGAGATTTCTTGTTTTCTTTTACGACCCGCGCTTGCACCCGCTTTTCCACCACAGGCTTCTTTTCAACAGCCTTCTTCTTGATACCAAAGGATTTAGCAAAAATATCTGTAACTGTATCTTCGTCTACCCGTATCTTGGAAAGGTCAGGCGCGTAAGGATCTGGGGTTACTGAAACAGGTAATCCATTAGAGACACTTTTCTTGTACTCATCTTTATTTTGTTCAATGAGTGACATTGCAAAATCACCAATAGAAAATTGTTTCGTCATTTAATTATCCTCATTTACCGGGGTTCATTGATCTTTTATCGGAAGCGTCTGCGTGTCTTTCTTTTCTACGATCTCCCGCAGTGCCTGAAGGTGGTTTGGGTTTTGGACCCTTCTTTACTCTTTTTGGACCATTAGATTTAGCTTTTGCATCTTCCTCTTCTGCATCATCTAGGTCTTCCTTTTCAAATGTATCGGGAAAATTTACCTCCATCAATGAACGCATGATTGGGTCAGCTATAGCTAAGAATGCCTCTTCCGAAATAAGTTCATCTTGATAGGCTTCTTTTAGGATAGATAGAACAGTTACGATTTCGGAGGACTCTCCACGCAACATTTTAAAATCTTTTTTAGTCAATGTTCCGTCTTTGTCTTGATCTAACTTATGCTGATTACCTATTAGCTTTTTCTTCTTTTTCTTGCCCATGTGGGAAGATTCAGCCTTCATCCCAAAAGAATCATGGTCGTACCGATTGGCCGCACCTTTTGGTGTTTCGCCTACCATTCCTTTTTTAGATTTAGCCTTGGCTTTTTTAGCTTCATTAATTGAATTAAATATACGATTTAGTGAATCCATAGTTACACCTTTCTTGCTACCAGCAAGTTTAATAGATGTGAGTTTAGACTCACTTCTTCTTCATCATGCCTTTTTTCTTTTTCATTGCTTTCATTAGCTGAGGTGGCATTTTACCTTCTTCGAGGTCTTCATCCTCATCTTCATCTTCATCCTCATCTTCATCCTCATCTTCATCTTTTTCTTCTTCATAAAGCTCTTCGCCATCTTCCTCTTCCTCTTCTTCATTGAGGGTAGCAGCGTTAACTGCTTCGAGGACATTGGCGGTATGCTCCATCAAAGCCTCATCACTTATGGCCTCTTGGAGGTGTGATTGGCATAGAGGGCAAACATGCTCGTCAGCCTCTTCAGAAACCTCTTCGGCTTCTTCGTTTATTGGCTGCTTGGCTTCATCAACTTTGAGTCCAAACTGGCCCCAAGCTGAGTTTTCGAGAATTATCTTCATCGCTTCATCTGAGATATTTAAGTGTTTCATAATATTAAATCCTTTATGGGAATACATCCCTATTCTTATTTAGACCTAAAAAAGCTTAATATAAGATTTTTTTAATTATTTTTTATTTTATGACTGGGGCATAATCAGAGTTAGGGTTATCCGCTCCCCCTTGCGTATTATCATCCTCATCCCCTCCACCCAAATATGGAGGAGTTCCAGTATCAAGGGAAGGTGGAGTATAATTTGAACCACCCCCACCAATAGGGAATAGTATAAAAAATAAAGGTAAGCTAGAATCGGGCACTCTTTCATAACAATAAACTTCCCCAATTCCGACATTAGCAACCCCACAATTTAATGGGGCAGATCCATAATGAATAGGGACACCACCTACATTAACTGAAAAAAATGGAGGAGGTATTGTAGGCTGGCAATCTCCTAGTACAGGATGAGTATATCTACTTAATCCATTCATTACTGTAGTAAATCCAGAAAAAACAGTTCCTGTTACCGTTGGAACAGGGATATACCCTCCTGTTTGATTTACTTGATTTTCAGTTATTATTTTAGGCATTTTACTCTCTAGTCAAATAAATTGGGAATGGATTAGTTTTATTTTGTTTTAATCCAGTTAATCTAGTTAATAAAAACTGACCTTTATCATGAACTAACCGGGACCCAGTCTTTTCCCCTTTTCTTAATTTTTCTAACATTCTATCGGATATATTTAATTTATGAGTCTTATATTGTTGTTCAGTTAACCTAGAATAAACATCAGACCATAGAATTCCATTATTAGTATTATAAGCATCATTTAATCCAGATGCTACTTTTACCGCCACCCTAAATCCGTTTTCTGTTCGAGTGGGTTCAACTTGATTTACATAAGTATTATTTATTATTGGAACTGAAGTTTCGTATGTTGCAAATATCCCATGTTCAGAAATATTATTTTCTATGTCTGTGTTTGGATATGCTAAATTAATTTTAGTCCAACTAGACCTAAGTCCTACATCATAATAGTTAGGATCAGGACTTAAAACAAAATTTAATGATCTTACATTCCAATCATCTAGGCGAGATTGCCCATTGTAGATTAAATAATCATATCTGTCCGTAGGTAATACTAAAATAGCTTTTGGTATTCTTCTTATGAATATTGGTCCACTTATATCATCACCAAATTCCTCTAAACTAAAGTCATTAAATTCAACTTGATAAGTAGAACTGGTTGTAAAATGCGCCAATAATGGATCGTCATGATACACAGGCATTACTTGCCATGGATAAATTCTAAATTTAAGCGCATCTTGAATCGTAGATGCATTTGTTTCCAATCTGTAATTAGCAAGAGATGTCCTAACGAATGGAGATTTTTTAACTTCCGCATCTTGTATTGTAGATGCATCTAAAATTAAGACATAATGATTTGGACGGGGTGCAGAAACATCATAAATCAATTCTATATTTAAATCAGACGGAGATGTTACTTTTAACACATATTCTTTTTCCACACCCGAATCAAACAAACACGCTTGCTCTACTTTGTTATTTAAAGTTACGGCTCTGTCTAATTCAGAATCTGCGGGAACAGTTACCGTGCCTGATGCAGTATCTACATAAATATTAAATAAGTAATTGTTTATGGGAACTCTAATTGGCTGACTTCCACTAGCTGTGGCTAGGAGGGATAAATCATTTTTAACATTTAATCTACTTGTATTTCCATCTTGATCCGCAACCGTAATTCGTGCATAAATATCTTCAGGTAGAATGTTCCACAATTTCAAGTGCTCTGATTTAGCGTCGGTATACCTTCTATAATCCAAAGATTTAGCACTTTGTAATGCTCTAGCAACTCCTCTTTGGCTATTTGGAGTAATAGACCTTTGCGTTGTTCTGGTAGCGTTCAATCTTCCCATATTCAACACACGATTAACTAAAGGATTTATTTGGTTGGGAGAATATCTGGAATCAATGTAATTTATAAATCTTGTGGTAGTAGTTGCTTGTCCAAGAATTGCTCTTATTTGTAGTTTTAGTAAATAACTAGTATTTATTTTTCGAGCTTTTCCTTGTAATAAATACATTTGCAAGGAAGTGCTTATTCTAGAATCCGGCACTCTTCGACCATCAGGCTCAACCAAATTATAAATAATATCAGCAAAATTTTTAGATACTGAATCTTTTATTTTGTTAGGATTAAGTTTTTTTAATTTTTCATTAATCGCTTTGATTGATCCAACGGGAGGTTGTCTGATTAAATAGTTAATAGTTGGAGCTTGCAAGGATGCAAAGATTGTGGTTTGGTTGCCTTGCTCCAAAAATTCTGTTGTTTGTGTTGTGTCTACTGTAGGGAAATAATTTGGTAATGTAGCTACAGCATCTGCGGAGTAAGTGATTTCCCCCTCATCATATTCAGTATCCGGGTCCTCTGGTTCTATCGGAGTTTGAGGCCCCCCGGGGGTTATTATAATTTCCCCACCCGGGCCATCATCATTTTCATCAGGGTTATTTCCACCTTCCCCCGGAGGTTCTGGTTCTGTTTCTGTTGGTGTTTGAGTTTCCCCTTCATCTAATACTGTTACAGACTGACATTCGGCTACACATTCCGATAATGTGTTGAATGGGGCGTTAGCATCTGTAGTAGAAGTACAAACTTTTCTAACTACAGTTACAGTCCCGCCAAATCCATCAATATAGTGTGTAATTGTCTCGCATTTCCATTTTATAACTGTTGGGGGTCCGTCATCATCCCCACCATCATCTATTGGCCCACCCGGACCCTCTGGATCCCCCGGGCCATCAGGACCACCGGGATCTCCCGGGCCATCATCATCTCCGGGACCACCGGGACCACCGGGGCCTCCGGGTCCAGTAGGCTCCCCCGGATCTATTGGCGGTCGTGGGGGTATACGAGGCTCTTCCCAAATCACAGGATCAATTGGATCCGCGTTAGCTCTAGTTCCATTTGGAACCGTAATTACTCCACCATCAATACGATTAGCTACATCCTCTGGCAATTCACCCGGATAAAACAATAAGCACGGATCTAATGGATCGATTATTGCCATGTTTAATCATCATGCATTATTTAAAGATATAACTAATTCGGCGTTTTCTGCGGTATTATTTCTTCCATCTACTGAATAAAAACCAGAAGGATACCCAACTATTGTAAATTCAACGGTGGGGTATGTGCAACCACCGTAAGAAAGAACAGACTCCCCGTTATTATCAAAACCAGTTTCGTCAGTTTCTTGCAACAATCTCATGCTATTAGATTGAACTAAGTAGTTATTTATTCCTTCTGCCTCTCTGCTATCTGCCCAAGGTACATGATCTGCGGCACCATCCAAATAAGAATTTTGGCTAGTAAAAGAATATATTATAAAATATATATCAGTTGCCGTTTCTTTTCTTTCCGTATACAAACCAGAAAACTGTCCATATGTTGCTCTATCATCGTCTTGTCCTGTAGCAACCCGAGGAGCGCAATATTTATAATTAGGGATTAAAGAAATTCTTTGGTAACCAGAAGGTATCGTATTTTTTGGAACTCTTATTGTTCTTCTACAAACTGCTCCTCTAATAGCATATCTAGTAAATCCATTAAAATCATTGGTAGTCCAATCTCCTTGCCTAGGCGATAAGGTGACTCCATACTCTTCAGTAGAAGTAACTTTTACATAATCCAGCCAATCCGCTCTTTTTGTTCCCTTTGGTGCATTTCCACCACCCCTATTTGCAACAGTGGAGTCTGTCCACCATCTCGCAAAATCCCATCCGGGATATTGAGTCACAGCATATCCTAAATCCATGGACGGGTCTAATGCCACCAAAATGCCTTCAGGCCCAAACAAAGACCCCCCTTGAATAACACCCCCAGCTAGAACTAAAGGCCGTCTTGGTTGATTTATTATTTTGGGTTCAAAATTAGAATCCACATAAGTCTTGATATTTTGAACTGCATTTTCTACTACATATTTCGTAGCAACAGGATTAGCCAAGGACGGTGATGGTATGGCAGCAGCAATACCAGCGCGTTCATTATAAGTTAATTCAGTTGTACGGAAGAATGGGCGTATGTCCAAAATATCTGATTCGTTAACAACAGCGACTCCTGCTGCAAAAGTTGGGTTTTTTCTAACCACAATATACGCAATAGGAAGTATTGATTGACCTACTAATCTTGGATCTGAGTCTGATAATTTTTCCGAAATTACAGGAGCCAAATTCATCAAATCGTCTGGGCTTGGGAACGATCCATGAATGTCTATTTGCGCTGATTGGAAGCCATTTGTAATAACTGCTTTATCCGCAGCATGAGCCATTATACTAGATTTTCCATCAGCAGCGATCAAACTATTATTTGTAAATGGGGATGTTGATTGATTTAAATTTTCTCTATTCTTTAAACCAACTCCAGCACCTCTTAAAATACCTAGAGTTGGTTTTGTTATTTCTCTAGGTAATTGACCTGTGTATTCTTGAATGTAACTAGAAGAGGTATCTATTGGTTTACTATAAATAAAAGCTAAATCAATTCGATATTCTAGTTGTCCTTCTGGGATGTAAATTGGGGAGCCATCAGAAGTCAATACGAAAAAATCTTGAGCATCAAATTCAGGAATTTGAAGAGTGAGTTCTTCAGGAACATCTACTACAGCGGTTCTAGCCACTCCTCTAAATTGTCTGCAAAACTCAACTGATAAAGCTTGCAAGTTGTCTGTGCTTAATATTTGATTGAAGAACGACCGGGCTGACAACACAGGCCATTGCCCTTCTGGGAAGCTTGGGGTATTGTTGCTAATGGTTACTGTTGGCCCTATGTTGTTTGGGTTTGTGTAAGGCCAAGATAAAACTCTTTCGGTCAATCCATTTAGGTTGAATGCAGATGTGCTGTACTCTTGCAACGCTGTAAATAAGGTAGTTGCATATTCAGCCCCCGTCAAAGTTCTGTATCTAGACGGAGTAAATGTAGAACCAATACTCGCCCCAACCAATGAATTTAATCCCGTGCCTGTAATGAGTTCTAGTTTTTGAATAGGAGATTTATTATATGCATCATTTATTCTAGCTGTAAATCTACCTGCCTTCACGCGCAGGACATTATCGAATCCAGTTACATAAGGT